>Ga0164241_10000062_pt1 | contig 255185 bp, 239 predicted proteins | sample OricomyardsoilBY_FD_108780 | JGI IMG/M metagenome (GOLD analysis project Ga0164241, IMG submission 108780) | Backyard soil microbial communities from Emeryville, California, USA - Original compost - Back yard soil (BY) | ecosystem: Environmental > Terrestrial > Soil > Unclassified | place...
TCCAAAATCAACACAGTAAAAATGATGGATTATACCATGACGAATGCATCAGGAGATATCATAGTGAAAGATGGAGTTGCGAATCTTAGCGATATTAAGTTTAATTTATTGGGAGGGGCTTTTGTTGTTAATGGAACATACAACACAAAAGACATTGCCCATCCCAAATACAACCTGGGATTAAAAATTGATGGCATGTCGATACAGCAAGCGGCAAGTTCGTTTTCGGTGATAAAGACATATGCCCCCATTGCCGGCCTTGTCGTTGGAAAGTTTAATACAGATTTTCAAATCAATGGCGAATTAGGACAGGACATGTCGCCAAAGATGAACACCGTGAACGGAGAAGGTTTGTTAAAGGTAGCACAGGCAGCATTGACACAGTCAAAATTTGTATCCGGCCTTACATCGCTTACGAAACTTGCAGACTCAGACGAGGTTACATTAAAAGATGTTTTGATGTCTGCAGCAATCAGTGATGGCCGCCTGAGCGTTAAGCCTTTTGACGTAAAACTGGGAAACTATATGGCCAATGTATCGGGTAGTTCAGGGTTGGATAAATCAGTTGATTACACACTCAAAATGAATGTGCCGGCTGGAAAATTGGGATCCCAATTTCAAAGTCAATTAAATCAATATACAGGTTCAGCCGCTTCAACTTCCGATATACCCGTAACGATTGCAATCGGTGGTAATTTCCTAACCCCGACCTTTAAGCTTTCGATGGCTGAACAAAAGCAACAAGTGAAAGAGGCAGTGACCAAGGCAGCAGAAGAAAAAAGCAAGCAGGCACTCGAGCAATTGAACCAGGGAGCAAAACCTGAAGACGTGGTAAAAAACATCTTAAAACCCAAGCCAGACACTGTAAAAAAAGATACAGCAAAAGCTCCCGCCCCTGCTCAGACTACTACAGAACAGGCAACAGAGGTGTTACAGAATAAGCTTAATAATCTGTTGAAGAAGAAGAAGTAGAATTATTTTTTTCGAATTAATTCAGGACCGGAAAAGTATCCGTCTTGAATTAATGCCATGAGTTGTGTCGGTGAAGGATTTATCTGATAAAAAACATCAGACTCTTTTTTTATTTCTTTTACCTTCATTCGTTTTGATATTTTTCTGATCACCTCCTTTGTCTGATCATCATCTTTAAGATCAATTGACAGAAACTCAAGAGAACCTGAAGGATTTTGTTTCACTACACGTAGCAGCCATTGGTTGCCAGATCGGAAATTGACAAAATAATAGTTCATGTATGATTTGATCACCAGTGAATCGCTGATCATTCCTTTACCCAACCAGTCTTTATCATTCGTGTCCTGAAAGTGATATCCCCACGATTCAATGATCAGGGTATCCGATTTTTCTCCGGTCGATGAATCAAGCGCATAGTACCTTCCGCGAAGTTGATCGGGCACCGCAGACAACGAAGTTATCCCGGTGGGTTGTGGAGTTGGATAGGTAACTTCTTTACACGACCAAAGCAAAAATAACCACACCAGAAACAGCGATAGATTCTTTATACTCATAAAGGAGTAGACGTTAAGTTTTTTTAATTATGACTCACCCACACTTCGGTATTTATAAAAACACTTTGTGAAGATGTTGAAAAATTGTGGAAAACTAAACCCCAAACCTCCAAGCAAGGCTGTCAAAAGTTACCTTATTGCAAAACTTTTTATAAACAGCACTAGTATACATACCTATGAATCGTGAGGAAGGGAAGTTGAAGGACACATCTGCACAATTGAACGTGTTGGTCATAGGAAATAATCCTATTGATATCAGTCGTTTGTTAGAAAAATTAAGTCAGGATAAGGGAAAACAGGTGATTACGGAAACGGCTTTTGACCTGAAGACTGTCTATGAACGTTTATTGAAATTTCATCCCGATTATATTCTTATAGACGATAACATCGGCAAGGCGGAGCTTAAAATCACAATGAATGCTCTGCTGACAGACCGCAAAACGAAAGGTATTCCCATCACAGTTTTAAAAAACTCAAATTATCAGGAATTTATTGATATGGGAATCCTGAGCTATGTATTGAAAGACAGTATAACGATTGAATCACTTTATAATGAATTAAAAAATTCATTTAGACTGCAAAAGACTCAGAAATACATTTATGAAGCCTACCGTAAGAGAAAAGGGCAATTTATCCGGTTTTTAAAATTGAGGCGCGATCCGGCATTTTAGATAGGGTCTTCAAGTCTAAATTCCTTTTTTATTAATTCACCGTTTCGAACAACCTCGATGGAAACGCGTTTTCCGGGTGAAGAATTGAAAAATCCATTGACCTGATGCAAATCAAGATTAGTTGAAGGAAGTCCATTGATTTTTTTGATCTGGTCACCTGGAAGAAGTCCTGCAATAAACGAGGGTGATTTCTCACGGACATCACTGATCTCAAATTCATTTAAATTTTTTCCTATAGCTTTCACAGTAAGGCCGCTTAGATTGTAATAAAATTTCTTTTTAAAGGATCGATTTTTCCTCAGGTATAATTTCTCAGCAGAGAAATCGAAGATCACTTTAAATCTACTGAGCACTTCGCCTCCGATTGCCCCATTTCGAAAAACGATCGGACTTATTTTTAAGGAATCAATATAACTTTCAGGATCAGGAAAATTTGTTATAACATTATTCACATGATAATCCCCTAATGCGAGCGAAGGAACGCGACCTATTTTTCCGTACATGACCCCAGCGATCCCCCGTCCGATAATACTTGCAACGTGACGGTCGGGAACCTTGATGTGCTGATCACTTTGCGGATCCAAAAACAGTCCATGACTTGCCCCACTGTCTATAAGCAACTTCAACCGAACAACCGTGGAGTCATTTATTTTCACATCAGAAATCAGGTAAGGCTTTGTATCCTGAATGGATATTGGAAGCACTTGATACTTTCTCTTTGGTTTGAACGTATGCGGAGACATCAGTACAAGTTCCTTGTGCTGGTAGTCAATTTGAACGATAAACCTGCTAAATAATTCGTAGCCCAAAATGCCATGGATATCTTCACCCAAAAAACTTTTTAATTGTAGAAAATCCTGATCAAGTACGAGCAGTGCATGACCCCTGCTGTTTACGCCAGGTAAGTCAAGTGAGACATCATTGGTAACATATGCATCAACCAACTTCTCTCCTCCGATCCCTGATATGGTATATTTTCGTGTATAGGTTAGGTTTAAAAAATCACTGAGATCTTTATCTGTGAGAATAGCAGTGCGAACTCCTGTATCGATAATAAATTTAAGTGGCACCTGACCATTGAGTATGACTGGTGCGATGATAAGGTTATTATAAATTTGGATAGGAATGCGGGCTTTTCTTTGCCCATGAGCCAACGTAAATCCCAGCTGTTGTGCCTGAGAAAATAGCGGAATAAATAAAAAGCAGAACAGAACCTGGGAAATTCTTCTGGTAAACATTTTCGGCTAGCTAATCAGTTTAAGCCTTCTGGCTATTAAACGTTGACTGCTCCGAGTGAGGCTAATAGTTTTTGAGGAGATTGCTGAATAATAAGGTCAGTCAAACTATGCTGCTTTAAAAAACCCTCGGCAACCATTTTCTCCATCTGAGCGATCAATGGAGTAAAATACGAATTTGTGTTTAAAAGCGCTATTGGTTTATTAATTAGTCCCAACTGCTTCCAGGTAAGAATTTCAGCGAGTTCGTCCAGTGTGCCTAATCCGCCCGGGATAGCAATAAAAGCATCGGCCAGGTCGGCCATACGTTTTTTGCGATCGTGCATGCTGTTTACAACAATAAGTTCCGTGATGCCTTTGTGACCAACTTCTTTTTTCAGGAGAAAATCAGGAATAACACCAACCACGTTGCCACCTTTGGCTAACACACAGTCAGCGATAACCCCCATAAGTCCCACGTTACCACCACCATAAACAAGGGAGGAATTGGATTGAACAAAGAGATGGGCCAATTCCTGCGCCGCCTGGGTATACACAGGGTTGTTGCCCATGCTTGAACCACAGAAGACACAGATGTTCATAGGAGAACTGTGAACTAGTGTTTTATATCATGCTCGTTATCGCTCACCATTTTATTTGGGAAAATCCATGGTGATACAATAGCAAGAAGAAAGAATCCGATAACAACGAGAATAACTGACATAGTTGTTTGATTTGATGGGGTAAAAATAGACCAATAATGGGCAATTCCCTCAAGAACCAGAGGGAAAAATAAAAGTGAACCTCTTTCTGGTTGTTTCAGTTTAAAACATTGGTTAAGATTACTGCATGAACAGGAAGTACATCCTCATTGGGTTAGCGGTTATTGTTGTGCTTCTGGGCATCTCTGTTTCGCTCTATTTCTACACCAAGTCGTTTAGTCCGGAGGGTATCGCTGAGTATAAAGAAGGTAATTTAGAAATTCGGGTTTTATACGGCCGCCCTTTTAAGAAAGGCAGGACGATCTTTGGTGGCCTTGAGCCTTATGGCAAAGTTTGGAGAACTGGAGCGAATGAGGCTACTATTTTCGAAACAAATAAAGACCTTTTAGTTAAAGGAGCATTGTTGAAAGCGGGGAAATATACACTGTGGACTATCCCTGAAGAACAAACGTGGACGGTGATTCTGAATACGGAAACCGGGCAATGGGGCGTTCGCTTTAATAAAGAAGCGAATCGCGATCCCAAAAATGATGTTGTAACAGTTCAGGTACCCGCGCTTCAGCATGAAAAGCTGATGGAGCAGTTTACCATTTCCATACATAAAACAGGCGGAGAACTTGAACTTATATTACTTTGGGATAAGACACTCGTTGCGGTTCCGATAGCCGTCAGCGGGCAGTAACTTTTACAACGGTTCTTCTGTTTTCTGAAACAGGCTCAGGAACGGCCCGATGGCTAAGAGTCAAATTACTACCGGCAATCCCCTGACTTACCAGAAAATTTAAAATTTCAATTCCTTGATTTGCAGTTCGATCATTCGAGTAGGTATTCTTAATCACTACAGAATCCCGCGTCATTGTTTTTGAAACAGGGGGTACCACCAGAGAATCAACAACCTGATACGGCACAACGATCTTTACTGAATCCGATGTTACTTCAGTAAGTTCAGGATTGGATTTTACGGAATCACGCTCCAAACCATATAATGAAACCTCAATATTAAATTTGTAAGACGGATTGCCCTTGATCAGGCGTACAAGCTTTCTCAGTTCCTGTGTGGAGCCAGATGTTAATTCAAACAAAAGCGGCTGGAATGAGATGCCAGTCAATTCAATGGTGTCTCCCTGGCGCAATGGCTTCAGAGAGATATTTTCATTCGAGGATAAAGAAAACTTTTCTCCTGTGAGATCAAACTTTTTTGAAAAAAAAGTGAAGTTGTCTTTTTCAGGCTCAACGGATAGATCATACACGCCTCCTTCTTTCAGGTATAATGTAAAGGTGCCGTTGCCGGAAGGCCTTCCGTTATATACTCTGCTTTGATCCTTTTGATTAAAAACAGAGATATACGCTGCACCAGGATTTTCAGCAGCAATTTTTCCCTCCACTTTCATCGTTCCCTTGGGCTTGATGTCTGATGGGAACAGGAGTTCAACAATCTCAGTTTTCCTTTGGCCCGGGGCCTCCTTCATAAGGTACCGGCCAAGGGAAGTAGCACTTATATACTGATCATTCCCTGTAGTATTTGCAAAATCCAATGGTACGGGCTGTGACCACTCGTTGCCATTCAACTTTGTCACATAGAGATCCATACCTCCTTTGCCACCGGGAAATTTATCAGAAGAAAAAATCAATGTTTCATCGTCACCCATAATACGAGGTACTTGAGAATTGCCCGTGTTTATGTTGGGAGGTAATTCAACAGGATTTTCCCATTGACCATTTGTCTTTTTCTTCACCATCATGATCTTACATCCGCTGGCTGCAGACACATTCATCTGATCACACCGCATGAAGTACATCACATTTCCATCGGCAGTGACAGAGGGAGTACCTTCCTGTTTATTCGAATTGATTGGTGATCCGAAATTCTTTGGTTCGCTCCACACAGTTCCCATTAATGTGCTGGAAAGAATATCATATCCACCCAAACCGCCGGATTTCTGACTTGTTAAATAGAGTGTTTTTCCATCCTGGCTTAAGGCGAAACCTTTTAAATAATTTAATCGATTGTTTACATTTTTTGGCATTACAACAGGATCTTTCCAATTGACGGCATCAATTTTAGAAGTATAATTCATGATCAGTGTGTTGTCTTCCCCATAATCCGAAATAAAGACAAGCGTGTTGCCGTCAAAACTTATATAAGGCGTTGATACATTGATGGCAGGGTGGTTGATGTTATTCGGCATCTTCCGAATTTTTGCCTGACCCAGGCAAAGTGTGCCCGTCAACACGAGAAAAGCAGACCAACAATATCTATTCATGGCACAAAAGTTTAACTATTAAATTTAAAGAATAAAAACGGATAGCTATTCTCAAAATATCGGCCAAAAATCCAATTTGATTTGTAGTGAATCTTTAAAAAGCGAATTGTAACTTAGCTGTTTAAGTTTTTGTTTTTCATTCAAATCACACCAAAATGATCCAGTTAATCCCTTCCATTGCTATACGAAAAGGGAACGTTGTAAAAATGAGGAAGGGTGACCCCTCCAGTGAAAAAGCGTACGACGAAAATCCGCTTGACCTTGCTAAGCGATTTGAAAATCATGGCATTGAGATTATTCATTTGGTGGATCTCGACGGGGCTGAGCACGGTAGTCCTCAAAATTACCATGTTCTTGAGGCGATTGCAGGTCATACCGACTTAAAAATAGATTTCACCGGAGGAATAAGTACAGATGGTGATATCAGTAAGGCTTTCGAATTTGGTGCTGATTACATCACCGCAGCAAGTATTGCTGTAACGAATCCCGATTTATTTGCTTCGTGGATCGTTTCCTATGGAAGGGAAAAAATCACACTCAGCGCAGATGTAACCGATGTGGAGACTAAGCAAATTTCATTTCGCGGATGGCAGAGAAAATCAGAGATCACATTATTTGATCACATCCAGTTTTTCTATGATCGTGGTCTTAAATATGCAAAATCTACTGTTGTGTCGCGAGATGGGGTTCTGGAAGGCCCCGCCCTTCCCTTTTATCAGGAGATTATTGACAGGTTTCCTGAATTGAAGGTGCTCGCAAGTGGCGGAGTGAGGGGAATAGATGATATAAAGCGTCTTCACGAAATGGGAATTTATTCCGTGATTTTTGGAAAAGCTTATTATGAGGGCATTCTAAAACTGGAGGACTTGGAACAATTTTTAGTCAAGAACTAATATTCGTCCCCTAATATTCGTCCATTAAATCTGAAAACTTGTAGTTTTCTATTATGTAAAAAAGAAAATTGAGAGAAAGGGCATCATCCTCTTCGCCCGTATCAGTTCCGGTTCCTGTGGTTTTAGACTCAGCAATCTTTGGCTTCTGATAAAAATCTGATATTTGAAGGGAATCCCGGCTTGAAACCAAATTCTTTGATGTTCTATTTTCATGTTCGGTGGCAACTTCGGGGCTGGGAGTTTGAAGATCATAGCTGGTTATGCCATCGTCCTGCGCTTGGGCACCAATAGCAACCATGGAAAGCAGCATTGCTGCGCAGGGGATTAAAAAAGACGAAACACTTTTTCTCATGTTACCCATCAAAAGCTGTTACGCAATCCGCAAACGATTGTTGCCCTAAAATATAAAAAATTGGTCATTGTTTAAAAAAATTAACACTTAAGTTTGATCCAGCTCCAAAAAGCCACAGATAACCATTAAAAACAGAGTTTATAAAGCTTTTTTTGAAGAAATCACAAATATGATTCGGTTCTCAGATCTTAAAAATATAGTCCATGGCGAAGTGCTCCAACTGACGTATAATCGTGAGATAACGCACCTGTTTATTGATAGCCGGAAAACAATTTTATCAGGTACTTCCCTTTTTTTTTCGATCACAGGAGAACGCAATGATGGTCATCATTTCATTAAAAATTTATATGCCACAGGTATCCGTCAATTTGTAATAGAAAAGGACATTGACCTGACAGCGTTTCCTGAGGCCAATTTTATTAAGGTAGCATCTTCCATCAGGGCCCTTCAGGCTGTTTCAGCACATCACCGAAAGGAGTTTTCAATTCCGGTGATCGGAATAACCGGGAGTAATGGTAAAACAATAATAAAAGAATGGCTGGCCCAGTTGCTTTCCAAAGAATACTCGATTGTAAAAAATCCAGGAAGTTACAACTCGCAAATTGGTGTGCCGCTATCAGTTTGGCAGATGCAACCGTATCATCAACTGGGCTTATTTGAAGCAGGCATTTCTCAGCCCGGAGAAATGGAATTTTTACAAAAAATTATTCAACCCACCCTTGGAATTTTTACCAATCTAGGATCAGCACATGACGAAGGATTTACCAGCGAGAAACAAAAAATTGAAGAGAAATTAAAACTTTTTACAAGTTCAAAAGCTCTGATTTTTTGTGCGGACCATCTCGCTCTGTCACAGGAGATTTTTCATGGAAGGAAACAAGATCAACAGCTTATCGGATGGGGAAACTCAGAGGCGGCTGATGTTCAGGTTCGCAATAAAGGCAGGAATACCATTGAGGTAAGTTATCAGGGCAGGGAATCACAATTCGTTATCCCCTTCTCTGATATAGCCTCCCGCGAAAATATTATCCATTGTATTGTGACACTTCTTTATTTGGGTATTTCAGGGCAAACCATACAAGAAGGGATAAATTTAATTAAGACGGTGCCTATGCGTTTGGAACTGAAGCAGGGGATTAATCAATGCCAGCTTATCGACGATACCTACAACAATGATTTGGAAGGGCTTCAGATCAGTCTTAATTTTTTATCCAGCGTTCAAAAGAGAAAAAAAACATTGATTCTTTCCGACATTTTTCAATCGGGAGTGGAGGAAAGCACGCTCGTTGAAACCATCAACGATGTGGTTCAGAGCAGTGAAGTAAATTCGTTTATCGGAATTGGCAAAACCCTCCATCGCTACCAGCATTTGTTAAAAGCACCAATCGAAAAATTTTTTTCCCCCTCAACGCAAGATTTTCTTGACCATACAGACGTCGATCAATTTCAGAATGAAGTTATTCTGATTAAAGGGGCGCGGGTCTTTCAGTTTGAGAAAATTGTGCAGCGCCTGCAGCGTAAAATTCACGGTACGGTGATGGAAATCAATTTGGATGCACTGGTTCATAATCTGAACTTTTTTAAAGCGAAACTAAAACCCGGCGTGAAGCTTATGGTGATGGTGAAAGCATTGGCATATGGCAGTGGCAGTGAGGAGGTGGCTGGAATACTTCAGTATCATAATACAGACTATTTGGGCGTTGCTTATACGGATGAAGGAGTAGAACTGAGAAAAAACAGGATTTCCCTTCCCGTGATGGTCATGAATCCCGCTGAAGAGAATTTTGAAACATTATTGGCGTACAATCTTGAACCGGAAATTTACAGCCTTCGGTTGCTCCATGGACTGTCAGCGTTTTTAGCCGGAAGGCACTGCAGAATTCATCTTAAAATTGACACAGGCATGCACCGTTTAGGATTTGAACAAACGGACTTACAAGCTGTCGTCAATATTTTGAAGGCGAATTCGAATATTCAGGTGGCATCGATCTTTTCACACCTGGCGGGAGCCGATGATCCGGCACATGATAATTTTACTAGATCACAAGCTGCTATGTTTTTATCAATGTGCGAAGAGATTAAAAAAGCTCTTGACATAGAACCAATCCTCCATCTTCTCAATTCACCTGGCATTCTACGATTTCCAGATCTTCAATTTGATATGGTACGTCTTGGTATTGGGTTGTATGGCGTAAATCCTACGGAAGAAAGATTTGATCAATTGAAACCTGCTGCCACATTAAGGACTGTTATTTCGCAAGTAAAAAAAATAAATGCAGGAGAAACCATTGGTTACGGCAGAAAAGGAAAAGCGGATAAGGAAATGAAACTCGCCACAATTGCTATCGGGTATGCTGATGGTTATAGCCGAAGTTTTAGCCAGGGAAAAGGAGAGGTGTTGGTGAATGGGAAAAAAGCCATCGTTGTGGGTAACGTTTGTATGGATATGACCATGATTGATATAACAGACATTGAAGCGAAGGAAGGTGATGAAGTAATTATTTTTGGAAACTCAGTGCCCATACACGAAGTAGCGGCAAAGATAAATACCATCCCCTATGAAATTCTAACCAATACCAGCGAGCGTGTTAAGCGGGTATTCTATACCGAAAGCATTTAACTAACCGCAACCCAGGTTTTTTTTCAAGTCACGCTGAGGCAATCCACCGAAGTTAAATGGTTCTTCTTTTTCATCAGGAGGTGAAGGTTTTTTTACCTCCTCTTTTTTTGATTTTTTGATTTTACTTTTTTTCATTTCCAGTGTGATTTTCAGAATCAAACAACTGAATTAAATCATTGTTTGTGTCGGGCGGGCACTCTATCTTGCCTCTTTAAATTTAATCTAAATAGCATTGAAAACAGTGGCAGACATGGTCAAAGGCGAAACAGCCATTATTTCTGGCTTTTCGGATGACCAACTGTCTGTAAAATTGCTGGAAATGGGTTTTTTGCCAGGTACTGTAGTACGTTTCAATTTTACGGCCCCTCTTGGCGATCCTATCTGCGTAAGCATCTCAGGTTATGATTTATCACTTCGTCTGGATGAAGCATCTGTAATTTCTATTTTGAACTAAATGGGTGGCAGGCTAAAGATTTCTCTTGTTGGCAAGCCCAATTCGGGTAAGTCTTCGTTGTTCAATCAACTTACCGGACTCAATCAGAAAATAGGAAACTACCCGGGAGTTACCGTTGATAAACGCACGGGAAATTGTCAGCTTGATGTGGACACCCTTGGAGAAATCACAGACTTGCCGGGAATATATAGTCTTTATCCGCGTTCGCTGGATGAAAAGATTGTGGCAGAAATATTCACCAATAGAAAAAACAGTGATTACCCTGATTGTGTGGTGCTCGTTGCCGATGCTACCAATCTTAAGAATAGTTTTTTATTGCTTACCCAACTGATCGATCTGGGTTTGCCCGTGGTCCTTGTATTGAACATGGTGGACCTTGCAGCGAAATCAGGTCAAAGCATCGATATAAATTCTTTATCAACAGCGCTTGACTTACCCATATTGTTAATCAATGCACGAAATGGGCAGGGGATTGATGAATTAAAAAAAAGACTTGCACAGCCCGTTCAGGCGTCTACAAAAAGTATTTATCAAATCGAAAGCGAATTGAAAAAACCTGTGGAGGAAACTCAGGAATACTTTCGTTTAAGAACCCGTTACGAAGCATATCAACTGTTGCAACAAGCCAATACACTCGCCCATTTGAGTGGTGACGACAAAAAATTTCTTCAGCAAATTTCAGCAAGTAATAATTTTTTTCCGGGAAAATATCAGGGCGCAGAAACGATACATCGCTATACGTTTATACAAGACCTGCTGAATCGTGTCATTCTTCGCCTGCCGAATGCCGACTGGAAAAAATTTTCGTATGGGATTGATCGTGTACTCACACATCGGATTTGGGGATACCTGATTTTCTTTGTTGTTCTGTTCCTTATTTTTCAGGCTATTTTTAGTTGGGCGCAAGGCCCAATGAATCTTATTGACACAGGCTTCACGGCGCTTAGTGCGTGGGCAGAAGATCTCCTTCCTGATGGACCATTATTTAATCTCATTTCTCAAGGTATTGTTCCCGGTATAGGCGGCATTGTGATTTTCATTCCGCAGATCGCAATCTTGTTTGGATTCATTTCTATTTTAGAAGAAACCGGCTATATGGCACGTGTCGTTTTCTTGATGGACAAAATCATGCGCAAGTTTGGATTGAGTGGAAAAAGTGTTGTGCCGCTGATGTCAGGTCTGGCTTGCGCTATTCCAGCGATCATGGCCACACGAACTATTGAAAACTGGAAAGACAGACTCATTACCATTTTTGTAACTCCCTTTATGAGTTGCTCCGCCCGCTTGCCTGTATTTACTATCCTGGTTGCGCTGGTCATTCCGGATCATCATGTACTTGGTCTTATCAGCTTGCAGGGTGTAGTCATGATGGGTCTTTACCTGCTCGGTTTCACGGCTGCAATCCTTTCGGCATTTGCAATGAAATTTCTGATAAAAGCCAAAGAGCGGAGTTATCTTATTATGGAGCTGCCTACGTATCGGATGCCACGATGGTCCAATGTTGGCTATCTGGTTGTTGAAAAGACAAAGTCTTTTGTCTTTGAAGCAGGCAAAGTGATCCTGGCGATATCCGTTGTTCTTTGGGTGCTGGCAAGCTATGGGCCGACAGACAAATTTACACAGGCTGATGAACACGTGAGAAAAGAAGTTTTAGGAAAACAGGTGAGCGAGGAAGAGTTTCAAAATCTCGTAGCAGCATACAAACTTGAAAATTCATTTGCGGGGATCATTGGGAAATCCATCGAACCCGCGATAGCTCCTTTAGGTTATGATTGGAAAATAGGAATTGCATTAATTACATCCTTTGCTGCCCGGGAAGTGTTTGTTGGAACGATGGCCACGATCTATAGCTTAGGCACAACCGATGATCCCACCACGATTAAGGATAAGTTGGCATCTGAAATTAATCCAAATACAGGTGGACCGAGGTTTACTGTTGCTGTCGGACTTTCCTTGTTGGTCTTTTATACCCTGGCCATGCAATGCATGAGTACAATTGCTGTTGTAAAGAGGGAAACGAAGGGATGGAAATGGCCTTTAATTCAACTAGCCTACATGACAGGGCTAGCCTATCTCGGCGCATTTGCCGTTTATCAACTTCTCTCGTAAGGGTTGAATACATAGATTTATTGATTGTATATAATTCTGTTATATATTTAAAGATAATTCTTCATGAATGGGTTCCAACAAAGATTATCAACTCGGTTTGCTTTATCTGGTTCATTTATTGATTAGCGCAGATGGGGTGATTGATAACAATGAACGACTTGCGATGAAACATGTCATGGACAAGGAAGGAATCCCGATGTCTCTTTTTGAAGAGTTTCAAGGCGCTATTTTAGATAAAAAAGAGAGAGATATTTATCAGGCAGGTATCGACTACCTGAATCGATGCACAGACGCAGAGAAGCTCAAGGCTTTTGTTCACCTCTATCAAATGTCGGAAGTGGATGGAAGAGTTCATGTGAAAGAAGTACGGCTTCTCCTGTATTCTATAAAAATGGCCGGAATTGATTTTAATAATGTCGTAGACGAAGCGACCCGTCAAAAAGCTTTGTAAAAAGATTTATAACGCGATTCAAAGAACTAAATTGCGTTACATTTTATGGCGCAATCTTTCTATCAGAATTTTAAGCTTGGTGTTTTAGGCGGAGGCCAACTGGGGCGTATGCTGATACAATCCGGAATAGATTTCAACATTGACTTTTCGGTTCTTGACCCTGATCAGGCTGCACCCTGTCATTCGTTGGCAACATTTTCCGTTGGAAAACTAACGGACTATAATGCTGTTTTAGAATTCGGTAAGGCTTGCGATCTGATCACGATAGAAATTGAAAATGTAAATACCGATGCGCTAAAAGCGTTGGAAAAAATGGGGAAGAAAGTTTATCCCCAGCCTCATATTATCGAACTCATTCAGGATAAGCGACTGCAAAAGGAGTTTTATAAAAAAGAAAGTATACCCACCGCGCCCTTTATTATTACTCAAAGTAAATCTGACATCAGGCAACATCTTGCTTTTTTTCCTGCGGTGAATAAATTGGGGAAAGAGGGTTATGATGGAAGAGGCGTGCAACTTTTAAGAAATGAGTCTGATCTTGAAAAAGCATTTGATGCCCCCGGATTTCTTGAAAAGCTCATTGACTTTGAAAAGGAAATAGCGGTGATTGTTGCCCGCAATGAACAAGGTGAGGTAACTTCATACCCTCCTGTAGAAATGGTTTTTCATCCGGAAGCTAATCTTGTTGAGTATCTTTTTGCCCCAGCCGAAATTGATGACCGTGTCAGACTAGAGGCAGATGAAATTGCACGAGGTGTGATTGAAAAACTGAAAATGGTTGGACTTCTTGCTGTTGAAATGTTCGTTACAAAAGACGGTAAGGTTCTCGTCAATGAGATCGCGCCACGCCCTCATAATAGTGGTCACCAAACCATCGAAGGGAATGTAACTTCTCAGTATGAACAGCACCTTCGCGCTATCCTCAACTTGCCATTTGGTGATACGTCTATTTTAAAACCAAGTGCTATGATTAATTTACTTGGTATGGAAGGTTATACTGGTCTTGCCCACTATGAGGGCATTGAAAAGGTGTTGACGATTGAAGGGGCGCATATCCATTTATATGGGAAAAAATTTACAAAACCCTTTCGAAAGATGGGCCATGTAACAATTGTTGATAACGACGCAGAAAGTTTGCGGAAGAAAACCAACTTTGTAAAGAACAACCTAATCGTACGAACATGAGCAAACCGGTTATTGGAATCATCATGGGAAGTCAGTCTGATTTGAAGATCATGAAGGAAGCGGCTGGATTTCTGGAGGAGATGGGAATTCCGTTTGAACTTACAGTAGTGTCGGCCCACCGTACACCACAACGCATGGCTGACTATGCTTTGTCGGCGCGAGGTCGTGGCTTAAAGGTAATTATTGCAGGTGCGGGAGGAGCTGCTCATTTACCTGGCATGGTGGCCTCTTATACACCCTTACCGGTGATCGGCGTACCTATTAAATCGTCAAATTCCATTGATGGATGGGATTCTGTTCTATCGATACTACAGATGCCAGGGGGCGTTCCTGTAGCCACCGTGGCCCTGAATGGAGCTTACAATGCCGGAATACTTGCGGCACAAATTTTAGGGGCGCATGACCGCACGATTTCAAAGAAAATAGAACAATTTAAGAACAGATTGAAAAAAAAGGTCGAGGATTCTGTGAGGATTCTTGAGAAAAAGGGGTGGAATTCCGTCGACTAAAGATGCAACACTTAATTGCTTAGAAGAGAAAATAAAAAACTGTAACTTTTCTAAAAGTTATTGACATGAAGCCTGCAGAGAAAGGTTGGTTGAAAGAATACCTGGAATTCCGGAAGGACCTATTAATGGACCTCAATGCAGAACATCGTAAAGCCTCGCATCCGGAACATTCGCTGTATCGGGTCATTCAACCAACAGGATTGATGTATGGTCAGCCGGTAGATGCCATCGAACATCCCGATTCTGAAGAATGGAACGAAAAGGATCGAATGAAAATTCTGTTAGCGGAAAGTTTGATTAGCAGTTCCTTATTATTTCATGATAAGTCGATCAAGAATCCAGATGAATTATCAGCAGTTATTGTAAAGACACTTGAAAGTATTGGTAATTTCTACAATAATGTATTTCCCGAATTTGCCACACCTACAAAAACTCTTTTCGGTCGTAAGAAATCAGCGATGGAGCTGGCAGAGAAAATTCTGGATAAACGTATTGACAATACGGACGAGTATAGCGGAAATTTCTGGACTCAGTTTTTTCATAATAGCCTGCTTTTTTTAGACATTTTTATTTTTGGTCAGTGGATCCATACCAATGCCGATCGTATCGTTTCGGATTTTTTCAAATATGAACGTGAAGAGTTACGCTTTTCAGTAGTAAAAGTAATTGCAGCCTCCGCCCATGCCAACAAGTCGATTGAATATGAAGAGCGCATGTTGCTGGATTTCTTTTTGCAAAGTGCAGGCCTGTCCGCGGAAAAGAAAAAAGAAGCGATTAAGATTTTTGAAGAAGGAATTGACATTGAGGGAATAAATTTACCAACGAATAACTCCTGGATACTCAAGAAATATTTTTTAGAAATCGCGATCCTTACAATATGGTCGGATAGAAAAGTCGAAGAAGTAGAAACGGTTTTTCTTAAAAGGCTGTGTGATTTTATGGGGTTTGCGGATGAGGATCTTGAAAACAGTCTGATGGCCATTGAGGGATTTGTATTGGAGCACTGGGAGCAATTGGAGAAACTCCAAAACAGGGAAGACTATAACCAGGTTAGTGAACGCTTTATAAGCAGATTATCACGCATAGCTGTCAATAACAAGGGGAAATTGATTCGTGAAGTGCAGGGAAATAAAGATTTAGTGGATTTACTGAAGAAGGCGAAGTCGAACGAATTATCGGAGGAAGAAAAAACACACATTCAGGAGTTGCTCATTGTAGTGCTTAAAACCATACCTACTTTTGTAATTGTCTCATTGCCTCATCGATTCCTTACGCTTCCCATTTTGATGAAAATACTTCCGGGCAATCTGTTTTCACAGAGTGTAGCTGATTAGATAACGTCGGGATATCGAATAACAAAAAAGGCGAAGCCTTTCTTAAACTTCTTTTACCTTTTCTTTCTTTGGAATGATGATCGAGAAGATGATCGACAAGGTGAGTGTTGCAATGATCACAAGGAAGGAAAGCAACACATCAATTTCGTAATGAACAATTTCCAATAACATCTTCGCGCCAATGAAGAATAAAATTATGGAGAGGCCTTTTTGCAATAAATAAAACTTGTCGATAATACCTGAAAGTAAAAAGAACATGGCCCGTAGCCCCATCACAGCAAAAATGTTTGATGTATAGATCAGGAATGGATTTTGTGTAATGGCAAACGCTGCAGGAATAGAATCAACGGCAAAAATTAAATCTGTAGTTTCAATAAGAATAATGACAAGGAAAAGAGAGGTAAACATAATTTTTCCATCCTTCCGGATCATGAATTTTCCACCCCCATCATCATCGGTAATCGGAAGATATTTTCTGCAGATACGAAGTATTGGATTTTTCTCAGGGTCAATTTTTTCATCGCTGTCTTCAAAGTAAATCTTAACACCGGAGTAGATAAGAAATATGCCGAAGATATACAGGATGCCATGGAACTCGGCGATGGCCAAAGCGCCCACAAAAATGAAAAATCCCCGGAAAAAGACCGCTCCTAAAATTCCCCAGAAGAGAATGTTGTGATAATATTCTTCTTTTACATTGAAGTACTTTAGAATAAGAAGAATAACAAAAATGTTGTCTACAGAAAGAGCGTATTCCGTGAGGTACGCTGAGAAGTATTGCAATGAGGCATCCGACCCACCTTCATCAAAATGGTACACGAGATAGCCAAAAATAGAACTAACAATAATCCAGAAGATAGATTGGATTAATGCCGATTTGGTTGTGATCCTGTGTGACTCTTTGTTGAAAACACCAAGATCAACCAGCAGGAAGACAATAATCACAAGTGCAAAAACACCAAAAAGGATAGTCTCTGTTTGGCTTAGATTAAACAACGAAAAGACGAGCATTCCTTTTTTTTGTTCTTATGCAATTAATTAAAGAAAGCAGTCATTAATCCTTGAATCTATGACAATCGCCCTCTACAGCAGGGTCAAAGCTACAAATATAATTGAAACCTAAAAACCCAAAGACTAGGGTTAATTCAGAAGACATGTCAAAAGAAACCATTTGTTATAAATCTATCATCAAACATGTGGATATAAGGTTATCAAATGCCCTATGCTATCAAAATCGACTGAGCGTTTTACATAGTCCATAAATAAACTTATCCACATTTTCCCCACGAAAACATTTGACACAAAGAGATGAATCATGAGCAATCGATTACACAGTTGTATCGGATATTAACGATGATCCAAAAGGGGTATTGGTAGAAACTTTAGGATTATTTAATCTCCAGCTGAAGCCTGAGAAGATTATTGTAAATGCCATTTTCGAGAGAGGAAAGTTCGGCATGTGACCCTGATTCTGAAATCGTTCCCTCCTTGATCACAAGAATCCGATCAACTTTACGAATCGTACTAAGGCGGTGAGCGATGATGATCGTTGTTCGATTTTCCATGAGCGTTTCCAGCGCGTCCTGCACTAACTTCTCCGAACCGGCATCAAGGGAACTGGTGGCTTCATCAAGAATAAGAATGGCAGGATCTTTTAATATCGCTCTGGCAATGGCAATACGCTGTCGTTGTCCCCCCGAAAGTTTTACTCCCCGATCTCCAACTAATGTATTGAACTGATCCGGAAATTTTTCAATGAACTCAAGGGCGTTGGCTTTTTGTGCTGCATGCCGAATATTTTCATCAGTGGCCCCCGGTTTTCCATAGGCAATATTTTCTTTAATGGTGCCACCAAACAACATTACCTCCTGAGGTACGATACCAATATTTTTTCTGTAGGCTGTTAACGGATAACTGAATATATCGGCACCATCGGCTGTTATGATACCGTAATTTACGGGATACAATCGCATCAACAGATTGATGATCGTGGATTTTCCAGAGCCACTTGGACCAACAAGTGCGATCTTCTCTCCTGGCTGAATGGAGAAATTCATATCATGCAATACAGTAACATCAGCGCGTGATGGATAGGAAAACTGAACATGATTAAAACGAATTTCCCCGTGAAGCTTTAGATGTTCGGCAGAAGAATTTTGCTCATCTTTTTCATCCAGAATTTCTACTATTCGTTCCGAGGCCCCGATGGAACGTTGCACCTGACTGTAGATATCGCCAAGACCCGCAATAGACCCGCCGATAAAGGTGGTATAGAAAACAAAGGATAAAAGATCTCCGACACTGGCCTCTTTAATTTCCACGAGATGCGCTCCATACCAACTCACGCCTACAATGCCACCAAATAAGGCAAGAATAACAAAGGAAATAAACAAGCCTCTGTATTTGGCCGTGTGAAGTGCCGTATCCACAACTTCACGCAACGATTTTTTATAACGCACGACTTCAAATAATTCGTTTGTAAACGACTTTACAACAGCAATGGACTGAAGAGTCTCCTCAACGATAACATTGGTGGCGGCAAGTTGATCCTGCGTTTTTTTCGACAGCTTTCTTATGAACTTTCCAAAGAATAATGCGGCAAGCACCAGTATTGGGAATGTGAGCAACATGAAAATTGTGAGCTTGGGTGTCAGGATAAAGATGAGGGGTATGCCAATCAACAAGATCAAAATTTGCCGTAAAAGTTCTGCTAATGTAAAACTGAATGTATCCTGCAACGTACTTACATCAGCAGTAATACGACTGAGGAGTTCACCCACCCTTCGGTTATCAAAAAAAGATTGCGGCAGCCAGATTATCTTTTCATATACGGTATGTCGAATATCGGCCAGCGATCGCTCACTCACGATGGAAAATGTATACACGCGGATGAATGAAAAAATACTTTGAAGCGCAAGTATTCCAAAAAGTGTAAGAGCGACCTGCGTAATGGACGTGAAAAATTTTACAGACTTGCCTTGTGCCACATCGAGCATGATACCAGCCAAATAGGGAAATGAAAGAAGCGTAGCACTTGAAAGGGCCAACGAGAGAAGACCGAATACGAAGGTGCTGCGGTAGGGCAGCGTGAAGCGGAAAATGCCAAGTAGTTTAAGTAGGTTTGATTTGGTGAGAGGTTTCTTTTCCCCTTCTTCTAAAACTGATCCACGCTTAGCCATACTGTTGAGACGAAAAAAAGAAATTTATAGTGTTCGATTATTAAAAAATTACATCGCAGTGGATTGTGAAACGAACCGTGTCTCCGAGGATCATTTTTTGAATGCCGTTAATGGAGTAATGAATGAGTGTGCTTTTGCCGTTCACCTCGTCAAATTCCATTGTTAGGGATCGTTCCGTTGCATACAGTGCATTCTTTTCTTCAAAAACGGCCTGTATTTTTTTCAGATTTTGTAAATCCGTGTAGTAGTAAAGCCTTAACATCTCCACAGGCAATTTACTTTTTGCTTTGTACTGGCGTATAGCAAGATTGCTATTCATATCTTTTTCACCATCTGTAACCAGATAGGAGTCTTTGTTGGTGGGCTTATTAATGATATCCAATTGTCTAAAAATGTCGAGTTCGGTGGCCCAGCCCAGGCTGTCCATAGCGAATTCTGAATCCGCTTTTTCATTATTCAGGGAAGCGCTTTTTATAATATGCGCATTGGCAGTTACAAGACTTTTAATCTGAGCATTGATGAGACTGTCAATATCCAGGTATGTTTTTTTAGCAATGGGTTGAGATTCACAGGCTGCCAAGACTGCGATGCTAATAAGGACAAGTAAGCGGTTGTACTTAAACATCAATAAGAACCTTGCCAGTCATTTGTTTTGGAATCGGAATTCCCATTAAGGTAAGGATAGTGGGAGCAAGATCACCGAGCTTGCCGTCTTTCAACGCACCTTTGTAATCATCATCCACAAGAATGCATGGCACCAGATTGGTTGTGTGTGCGGTATTGGGTGTGCCATCGTCATTGACCATCACTTCGGCATTACCATGATCGGCAATAATGATAATGGCATATCCGTTTTTTCTGGCTACTTCTGTCACAGCCTGATTGCACGCATCAACAGTTTCCACCGCTTTTACAGCGGCCTCAAAAACTCCTGTATGGCCAACCATATCGGGATTGGCGAAATTCAAACAAATGAAGTCAGCGCTTTTTTTCTCGAGTTCGGGAATGATTTTATCTTTTATATCATTTGCGCTCATCTCGGGTTTAAGGTCGTAGGTTGCTACCTTGGGAGAGGGACATAATAACCTTGCTTCGCCGCGGAAAGCATCTTCGCGACCACCGGAAAAGAAAAATGTAACGTGCGGGTATTTTTCAGTTTCTGCAATCCGTATTTGTTTCTTGCCGGCATTGGCTACAATCTCCCCCAATGTATTTTCTAAATTATCTTTTGTAAAAATCACCTTTACATCGCGGAATGATTCATCATAGGTAGTGAGCGTTACATAGTAAAGTTTCAATGCTTTCATGCTTTGCTCCGGAAAATCCTGTTGAGTTAGTACTTCGGTGATTTCACGACCGCGGTCAGTCCTGTAATTGAAACAGAGAACAACATCGCCTTCTTTTATTGTGGCAATGGCGTTGTTATTGTCATCGGTAACAACGATGGGTTTAATGAACTCGTCGGTTACCCCCAACTCATACGAGGCGACAACGGCTTTTACGGGGTCCTTTACTTTTTCACCTACACCATGTACCAAAAGATCATAGGCGAGCTTTACACGCTCCCATCGCTTGTCCCGGTCCATAGCAAAATAGCGGCCTATAACGCTGGCAATTTTACCCGTTGTTTTTGACAAATGATTTTGCAAATCTGCCAGGTAGTTGGCGCCACCCTTAGGATCAGTATCCCGACCATCTGTAAATGCATGAATGAACAGATTTTTTATGCCGTTGTTTTTTGCAATTGTGCATATTCCCTCAAGGTGGCTGATGTGCGCATGAACCCCTCCATCCGACACCAAACCAATAAGGTGAAAATTCTTGTTATTCTTTTTTGCGTACTCAAAAGCATCCAACAGTACCGGATTTGTATCCAATTCTTTTTCATCTACCGCTTTGTTAACCCGAACCAAATCCTGGTACACGACCCGGCCGGCACCAATGTTCATGTGGCCAACTTCTGAATTTCCCATTTGTCCTGCGGGTAAACCAACAGCAAGGCCGGAGGCTTCGAGTTTACTATGCGGGTATTTTGTGTATAAAGATTTTATGTAAGGGGTCTTGGCATGGTCCACCGCGGAAACCTTGGTATTTTTGGCAATTCCCCATCCATCCAGGATCATCAGAAGCACTTTCTTGTTCATTGAACTTTTTGAAATTAGAGGAGTAAATATAAGTCGCTTTTTGGGGATAAATTGGAGCTTTTACATCCCATTACAATTAAAACGATTGTTAGGTTCTTGATCTGATTTTAATGGCATAATTTTGGACTACTATGGTTGCAATGAAGAATAAGAATATCATACTATTGTTGGTCGCTGGATTGTTTCTTTCTACAGGTTCCGACGTATTTGCACAAAATGAAATTTTCAACCCGATCAAAGAGGTGCTTAAGACAGGAAACGCAAAGGAAGTATCCCAGTATCTTAGTTCGTCAGTCGACATTAGTGTGGATGGAAACCTGAATACCTATAGCAAAGCGCAAGCAGAATTTGTACTTCGTGATTTTTTCAAGAAGCATCCCCCGACAGACTTCAGCATTCTCCACTCGGGCGCATCAAAAGGTGGACAACAATACGCCATTGGCCGTTATCAAAGCAACGGAGAAAGCTATAACCTCATGGTTCGTGTGAAAGAAGTAAGCGGCCAGAATCTTATCCAGGAACTGACATTTCAAAAAGAATGATTGAACGTCCTGAGTACCTCAGCGAGTCTGCCATTTCAAATTTTATTACCGCTGCGCTAAACGAAGATATCGGAGAGGGAGATTATTCAACGCTAGGAACCATTCCGGCGGATAGCATTAGCAAAGCAAAGCTTCTGATAAAAGATGATGGCATTATTGCTGGGCTTGAGATGGCCTGGCATATTTTTTTTCAGTTTAGTTCAAAGCTTAACGTTGAATACTTCAAAAAAGAAGGTGATGAAGTGAAGCGCGGAGAAATTGCCTTTATAGTCGTTGGCCCTTCACGAGCTATTCTATCCACTGAGCGACTGGTGTTGAATTGTATGCAGCGAATGAGTGGCATTGCTACCTATACGCACCGATTGAGTAAGCTCATTGGAGGAACAAAGGCCAAACTTACGGATACACGAAAAACGACTCCCAATTTTCGATTGATGGAAAAATGGGCGGTAGCCATTGGTGGAGGACGAAACCATCGGTTTGCACTGTATGATATGGTGATGCTGAAGGACAATCACGTTGACCTGGCGGGGGGGATACGAAAGGCCATTGAAAATGAAAGAAGTTATCTGAAAAGAGAGAATAAAGACCTGAAAATTGAAATCGAAACACGTTCCCTGGATGAGGTACGCGAAGTATTAGCCGTAGGTGGCGTAGATATCATTCTTCTGGACAACATGAGCCTGGACATGTTAAAAGAAGCCGTGACCATCATCGATGGGCGTTATAAGACTGAAGCAAGTGGAGGCATAACGGAAGGAACAATACGTGCTGTTGCGGAAACAGGTGTTGATTACATCTCGGTAGGTGCTCTTACTCATTCGGTGAAAAGCCTGGATTTGAGCCTGAAGGTTATAGTCTAAGATTACAAGCTGCGTTGCCGTATTTTTCTTATTTTTGCCTCCCCATTTAGAGTCAAGAGGGAGTGCTATGATTGTCAAGACAAAAAATTACAGGTTAGAGAAAGGTGATTATATAAAAATGGCCCTGACGGGTATTTTACGAAAGCAATGGTGGGTCAGCCTGATTGTGTTGGCCATTTGTCTTGGTTTTGTTTGGATACAAAGTATATGGTGGTTTATCGCTGCTTTTATCGGTGCGGGATTATACTTGCTTTTTTGGTGGATTCAATTCTATGGTGTTACACAACTCGATCAGGGAAAAATGCTTTTTGAACGGTTCTCGTATGAGATCACCAGTCAGCAAATCGTAATGAAGATCAATCCACGTGAAGGCATGCCATTGAAGTGGGAACAAATTCAAAGCGCAAAAATCGGGAAGGACTATTTTTTGCTTACCGTAAATAAAGCTCAGCTGATCCACTTGCCCTTTAAGATTTTCAATTCAGAAAATGAACGCAAGTTTTTGACAAGCATTCTTAAAACGAAAGGCCTGATAAAACAAGCGGCAGCATAATATTTACTGCTGATTTATTTCCTTGTTGTGATAGATCAAGACGAAAGCAATAAGAAGAGAAAAATTAAACTCACGCCGGCTGAGGCACTCCCCAAGATTCAAAAGTATTGTGCTTACCAGGAGCGCTCGCACAAAGAAGTAAGGAATAAACTTTTTGAATACAACCTCTGGCCGAGCGAGGTAGAAGAAATTATCTCCAGCTTAATTACCAATAATTTTTTGAATGAGGAACGCTTTGCAAAAGCTTATGCGGGTGGAAAGTTCAGAATAAAGAAATGGGGCAGGCTGAAAATTGTAAATGAGCTGAACCGGCAAGGGCTAACAGAACGATGCATTGCAAAGGGTCTTAAAGAAATTGATTCCTCTGATTACCTTAAGACATTACGCTCTATACTTAAGAAAAAAGCTATCGAAGTGAAGGAAACAAATTCCTTCATTAAAAGAAATAAAGTCGCCAAGTTTGCCATCAGCAAAGGATACGAATCTGATGTGGTGTGGGAATATGTGAAAGATATTATTCCCGACTGATGACATAGACACGTTTCTGATTAAACCCTATCATACCTCCAACAAGTTACCAGATGATCATTGACCAGGCCGCATGCCTGCATGTGTGCATATATTACAGTACTGCCCACAAACTTAAACCCTCTCTTAATTAAATCTTTACTCAATGCATCTGATTCCTTTGTTGTCGGTTTGATGTCCTTCAGTATTTTCGGAGCATTTATAATGGTTTTATTTCCGACAAAACCCCAGATGTATTTGTCGAAGGAGCCAAATTCTTTTTGGACTTCGAGAAACCGTTTTGCATTATTTACAGTGGCATAGACTTTTAGCCTGTTTCGTATGATGCTTGGATCGAGCAGAAGTTTCTCGAGCTTTCTCTCTGTGAACCGTGCAACTTTTACAGGATCAAAATCAGCAAATGCTTTTCGATATCCCTCGCGCTTCTTAAGAATAGTAGACCAGCTTAATCCAGCCTGTGCTCCCTCCAGGATCAGGAATTCAAAATGAATGCGGTCGTCATGAACGGGCACACCCCATTCTTTGTCGTGATATTGAATGTAATCATCAAACGAAAGACACCAAGGACAACGAAATTTTTCAGCAGTGGAAGGCATAAAAGTTAGTTTGCAAAGGCAAGGTACATCATCATAGAAGAAAAAATTGTATCTTCAGGCAAAAGGAAAAAGAATGAAGGATATGCTTCTGCTCTTTTCGGTTCTCCTGGCGTTTTGCATTGAGATGAACGCACAAAATCTTTACGGAGACATGCCTTCTTCTTTTTTTACTCCTACCTCCAACTCGGGCATTGACGGACGCTTGAACCGTGGCTTCAGATTAATTCCAGACAAGCAACAACATTACAGACCTAAATCGTTGCTCTTAAATAACGTAGCAGGATCGATGGATCAGACCGATACCTATTGGATGAGTTCTATGACAACGCAATCCTACAACAACGGAAAGATCGGCCGATTTTACCTATGGGATGTGCAGGGGAATCTGCGGGAATCCAGAATGTTTTTTGACATCGCAGGAAAAAACAAACGCGGGCTTAAGCTGGTTTTTTCAAAATTCAGATTTGGATCCTAGTCATGAACAAGGCAAACGGAATCAGGTTTAATGTTGATACCCTGACAATACGAGTGGCTTTTTTTAATTTGTGACCCTGCGCTATATTTGCTTGCAAAATCAGAACAAACAGGCACATGAGACTGGGTCAATTAGCAAGAAAGCTGGCATTAAGGCCTGATCAAATCATTGAATTTCTTGCGAAGAAAAACATTCAAATAGAAGAAGGATCAAACACACGTCTGGAGGATCTCTATGTGGCCTTGGTAGTTAAAAAATTTGCTCCTCAGGGATTTGATATTACTGTTCAGGAGATTGCACCACAGGAAGCAATTCAGCCATCCGAAACTCTGGCTATTTCCCCAATAGAAACAGATGGTTTACCCAATCACGATATTCCAACGGAAACACCAGAATCAGAGGAACGATCGGAAGTTATTAAAGCTCCCAAAATTGAACTTTCCGGTCTTCGGGTATTGGGAAAAATAGAACTGCCTGAACCCAAGAAAAAAGAGCAGCCCATAACCGAACCTTCGCTTCAGGGCGGAGAAGAAAAAAAATCCAAACAACCGGAAAGACAACGATCTCAAAATAGAAATCCCAGGACCAATCCACGACAAGTAAAAAACCCTGTGGCCTTGCAACGTGAGCGTGAGGAACTGGAGGCGCAAAGGAAGCGTGAAGCTGCGAAGGAAATTGAAAAGGAAAAGCGTGCGCAACATTATTACAACAAGGTGAAAGTTGTGGCACCTGTTAAAGCACCCAAGCGTGAGCAGATCGAAGAAGAAATTGCGGAACCAGTACCGCAGCCTAAAACCTTGTTAGGGAGATTCTTCCGTTGGTTCACCACTTAATATCGTCGGATAAGCGCAATTCGAATTCATTTTCCTTGCATCTCACCATTTTGATTTGAAGACATTCAAAGCACGTTCACCGTTAGTGTGAGGATGTTGCCGTTTAGGGATGAAAAATGCGTCTAACATTTTCACCCCAAAAGAAAATTCTTACATGTGTTAAAATCACCCAAAAAATGTTGCGATTTGGATTGGAGTGATATTTACGTCATTTTTTTCTCCAGAAGCGGGCAAATTCAGACAAAAGGCTTTCGAATATTACATCCTACGAATTTACTTCCGTCCCAAATGTGATTTACCTTATTTGTTTTATGTGTAATTTAATTGCTTGCAGGTTGAAACATATAAGATGAAGATGAAGGGTAATTATTGATGCAGCGTAAACCGTTATGGATGGAAATAACATAGAAATTCTTTTAGTGGAAGATAACATCGATGATGCTCAGCTTGCGATTCGTGCGCTGAAAAAAAATAATCTTGCCAACAACCTTCTTCACTTACAAGATGGGCAGGATGCCCTCGATTATTTGTTATCAGAACAGAGCAGTCCTTATCTTAAAGTTATTCTGCTTGATTTGAAAATGCCCAAAGTAGATGGCATCGAAGTCTTGCGCAGATTAAAGGCACATGAATTTCTTAAAGTTATTCCCGTCGTGATGCTTACATCTTCGAAGGAGGAACAAGACGTAGTTGAAACCTATAAACTTGGCGTCAATGCTTACATCGTAAAACCGGTGGAGTTTGAAAAGTTTGTAAAAGCAATTGCTGACGTAGGCATGTTTTGGCTAATCTTAAATGAACGCCCCAGGATTGGAAAATAGCGATTGAAAAATGTGTTGTTGAATGGATCCATTGAAAATTATACTTCTTGAAGATTTTGCTGATGATGTTGATCTGGTAGATTATATTCTCAGAAAAGAGGGATTGTCGTTTGTACTACGAAGTGTTGACACACGCAATGATTTTGTTAAGCTGCTGAGTGAATTTATTCCTGATGTGGTTCTCTCTGATCACAGTATGCCTCAGTTTAACTCTATTGAAGCATTACGTATTTGTAAAGCCGTAGAGTTACAAGTTCCTTTTATCCTGGTCACGGGTACTGTGTCTGAGGAATTCGCTGTTCAATGTCTTCGGGAGGGTGCCGATGACTATGTGCTTAAGTCTAACCTGACCCGATTGCCTTCTGCGATTCTGGGCGCTCTGCGAAAAAGGGAAGATGAGATCAACAGAAAAAAAGCCGAGGATGCGTTGCTTTTTCAGAATCAGGAACTGACAAAAGTAAATGCGGAACTGGATCGTTTTGTATATAGTGTTTCACACAATATTCGCGCACCCCTTATGTCGGTTCTGGGATTATTGAACCTCGCCCAGCATGACCTTAAAGCCAAAAACATCGAACAGTATGGAAATTACTTTTCCATGATGGAGGGGAGTATAAACAGACTTGACGAAACCCTTAAGGAGATCATAGATTACTCGAGAAATTCGCGTACCGAGATAAAAAGGGAATTACTGGATTTGCGCGAACTTGTAGAGGAAGCATTTGAAAATCTTATCTATATGCATGGTGCAGCTGTGATAGAGAAAAAAATTATTCTCGAGGGATCGCCTTTGGTTTATTCTGATCGATTAAGACTTTCTGTTGTATTGAATAATATACTTTCCAATGCGATCAAATACAGGGACAAAGAGAAAAATAGCAATTATATCACGGTTCGCTTACAAACCCATCGTGATCTTTACATCTCCATTTCCGACAACGGAATAGGAATTCGTCCGGAATATCTCGCGAAAATTTTTGATATGTTTTTCAGAGCAACAGAAAAAAGTGACGGCTCGGGCCTGGGATTATATATAGTGAAAGAAACAATCGAAAAAATGGAGGGTACTGTTGCCGTGAATTCAGAGTATGGCTTAGGAACAACATTTTCCATGACATTACCCGCGTTAAGCCCAAATCACGAGCCAGGGGCTGTAGAAAAAGTTTAAAATCTCCCCAACCTGGGTAAGATTTACAGCATGTTTTCTTTGTGTTATAAGTGACGGAACAACGAACCTGATGGCATGATTTTTCGTTAATTGCAGTAAGTAATTAACCACTACGAATTATGAAAAATTCACCAAAAATCGCGATTCAAGCGTCCTTGGCTGAGTTGGACAGTTTGCAAGCAGAACAGGTATTGGCGTACATCAAAGGGTTACTTGAAAAGCCACGGAAAACACGGGATTATTACGAGTTCAAGCGTGAAGCGTTGAACGAAATCCGTCAGGCATTGAACCCAAATGATAAACTAAAACTGATCGCTTAATCACTCTGAAACAAGCTTGAAACGGGTGCGGTACGCACCCGAAGAGATTATTTTCCTCAAATTTTCAATTTTAAATTATTGTTAACAACGCGTGAAGCGAAAGGACTGCTAGTTGTATTTTACATAGTGCTCCCACTTCTCAATTGCAGCTTTAAAATCCTCAGGTAATGCCGAATCGAACTGCATGAATTTATTTGTTTCAGGGTGAATGAATCCAAGCGTTTTGGCGTGAAGTGCCTGGCGCGGTATGACTTTGAAGCAGTTCTCTACAAATTGTTTGTATTTCGAAAAGATTGTTCCTTTTACTACTTCATTACCCCCATACATTTCGTCATTGAAAAGGGGATGCCCCAGGTATTTCATGTGTGCCCGAATCTGATGCGTGCGTCCTGTTTCCAACTTGCATTCAATCAATGAAACGTATCGAAGATCACTCAGTAATTTGTAATGCGTGATGGCATTTCTGCCGTAATCGCTGTTGGGAAAAGCCGTTGTTACCCTTCGATCTTTCAAACTTCGTCCTACAAAAACGTCGATCGTCCCTTGTGGAGGATCGGGGATACCCCATACAATGGCCTGATAGGTACGCTCAATCGAATGATCAAAAAATTGTTTGGCCAAAGACGTCATCGCCTTTTCCGTTTTGGCAATAACCAGTAATCCCGAAGTGTCTTTATCGATTCTATGGACCAACCCTGGTCTTCCCACATTGCCCTTCATTTCAGGAAGATTTTGAAAATGATAAGTCAGTGCATTTACCAATGTGCCATTCCAATTCTGATAAGCTGGATGTACCACCATGCCGGCAGGTTTATTCACCACAAGCAGTTGATTGTCCTCATACACAATATTTAGTGGAATGTTTTCAGGAATAATATCCGTATCACGTGGGGGTTGTGGCAACGAAACAGTAATGATATCAGCAGGATGTACCCTATAGTTCGGCTTAATTGGTTTTTCATTCACGAGTACAAACCCATTGTGAATGCCCTCCTGAATTTTGGTTCGTGTGGCGTTGGGCAGCCGATCCATGAGAAATTTATCGATACGGATTAGCGTTTGTCCCGGATCAGCCACCACACGGTGATGCTCAAACAGTTCGTCATCCTGTTCATCTACAATTTCTTCGTTCATGGTGATTCAGCGGCGTAATGAGTAGCAAAGATACTCATTACCTGACTTGCAAATCAGGAAGTTCGGGTAATAAGATCCTGAGCAAAGTTTTTTAGTTCCGTTTTTTTGATGGGATCGGTAACGCTCTTCTCTAAAGCATGAAACCCTTTGGTAAAGTAGGAATCTATTTTTTTCTGCGTGTGCATGGCCAGGTCAAGATGATCGTAGATGGCTTTAACTGCGGTGATTTTTTTTCGTTTATCAAACTTTTTTGCCCTGATCCATTTTTCAAGTTCCAGTTTGTCTTTCCCTTTCACTGCTGCCAGCGCCTTTATCAACAGGAAGGTTTTTTTGTTGGCAATGATATCACCACCTACCTGTTTTCCAAAGCTTTTCTTTTCGCCATACACATCCAGCAAGTCGTCTTTGAGCTGAAAGCCAATGCCTATATTAATTCCAAATTCCCTTAGTGCGGACCGCTCTTCCATGGAAGCATCAGCGAGCAGGGCTCCGAGTTCGAGACTAAATCCCAGGAGCACGGCAGTCTTTTGACGAATCATTGCGATGTACTGTGCTTCTGTAACTTTTGTCCTGGTTTCAAATTCCATATCCCACTGCTGACCTTCGCACACTTCACTCACGCACGCACTAAACGTTTTAAATACTTCTTTCACTTTTTCTGTCTCCACTCCGAGGAGTTGATCATATACTTTGGCGAGCATAACGTCTCCGGAAATAATAGCGGTGTTTACATTCCACTTTTTATGTACTGTCGGTTTGCCTCTTCGAAGAGGTGCCTTATCCATAATATCGTCATGCATAAGCGTAAAATTATGGAAAGCTTCTACCGCCACGGCAAAAGGAACAATGCGCTTTGCATCAGGTTTATACAGCGAGTAAGCTAGAAGTGTGAGGACAGGTCGCAGTCGTTTTCCACCAAGGCTCATAATATAGCGGATAGGATCGTACAGCGATTTGGGCTGATTGCCGAATTTTTGCTTTTTAATTTCAGCTTCTATCAGCGGAAGATATTCTTTAATCATTTCAGGTCTGAGTATTTATACTGTACAGGGTGTGTTCAAAAATCAGATTGTTCAATCACCAGATCAATCAATCTTCGCTCAACATCTGTCTTTTTAACTCTCACCTGCAGTTTATCGCCAAGACGATAGATTTTTTTTCGCCTTCGCCCGATGATTCTGTAATTTTTTTCATCGTATTCATAAAAATCATCCTTCATATCCGCAAGGCGTGCCATGCCCTCGCATTTGGTTTCGGTTATTTCGATGAATACGCCAAAATCAGTCACACCCGTAATGATGCCATCATAGACCTTGTCATGTGCCATCATGCCCATGAACTCTACCTGCTTGTATTTGATAGAAGCACGTTCGGCTTCCGCTGCCCTTTTTTCACGCTCAGAGGAGTGAAGACATTTTTCTTCGTAGTCTTTTTTGCTAACGGATTTCCCATTGTCAAGGTAGTGTTGCAAGAGACGGTGCACCATCATATCGGGATACCGGCGAATGGGAGAGGTGAAGTGTGTATAATGCTCAAAGGCTAAACCAAAATGACCTTTGGCTTCGGTGGTATATTTTGCTTTGGCCATAGCGCGCACTGCTAAAGATTGCAAAACATTTTGTTCCGGCTTGCCTTCAATCTCATCCATGAGCTTATTCAAAGAACGAGAAACAGCAGCTTCCTCCACCTGAAGTTTATGGCCAAATTGTTTTGCAAACTGTGCGAAGTCTTGCATCTTTTCGGGATTGGGTACATCATGCGTTCGATAAACAAACGTATTTTTTTCCTCTCCTTTTCGCATTTTAAAAATGAAGGTGGCCACTTCACGATTGGCCAGCAACATAAACTCTTCAATCAGTTTATGCGCATCCTTTCTGATTTTAGGAATAACGGCCAGGGGCTTTCCTTTTTCATCAAGTTTGAATTTCACTTCGGTGGTTTCAAAATTTACAGCACCTTTTTTGAAACGTTCCTTGCGGAGTATGTGGTGAAGATCATTGAGAATTTTAATTTCCTCTGCAAATTTTCCTTTCCCTGTCTCAATCACCTCCTGAGCCTGCTCATACGAAAAGCGATGATCAGAATGGATAACTGTTCTGCCAAACCACTCCTTAATAATTTTCCCTTTTCGATCCATTTCAAACACCGTTGCAAATGTCAGCTTGTCTTCATTAGGTCGTAGTGAACATAAAGCGTTGGACAGTCTCTCAGGAAGCATAGGAACTGTGCGATCGACCAGATATACAGACGTGGCACGATCGAAAGCATCATCATCCAATGATGTTCCAGGAATTACGTAATGGGTTACATCAGCAATGTGAACACCAATTTCATAGTTTCCATTTTCCAATGTCTTGAATGAGAGCGCGTCGTCAAAGTCTTTCGCATCCTCCGGGTCAATGGTAAACGTAAGCACATCACGGAAGTCCCGGCGTTTCTTAATTTCTTCTTTCGGTATGGCTTCCGGTATTTTTTCCGACTCCTTCAATACTTTATCTGGAAAGCGGAACGGTAAATCAAATTCAGCCATAATGGAGTGAATCTCGGCTTCATTCTCTCCGGCTTTGCCAAGGATTTCAATAACCTTTGCCTCTGGATTTTTGTCACCTTCCCCCCACTTGGTTACTTCAAACAACACTTTATCGTTTGGTCTTGCATCATTCAGATTTTCAGGATAGACGAAAAAATCCTGATAGATCTTTTTGTAGTCAGGAACAACAAAACCAAAGCTTTTGGATATTTCGATCCGTCCTACAAAACGGGTGCGGTTGCGTTTTAAAACTTCCGTCACGCGCCCTTCCGGGCTCTCTCCTGTTTTTCTTCTTGAAATGGATATCGCCACCGTATCACCGTGCAGTGCAGACCCCAGATCGGCCGTGCGGATGTAGACATCTTTTTTTCCTTCTTCGCCCGTTGTGACATAAGCGAAGCGAGGATTTACATGGTCAACAATGCCTGTAACCTGTTGTGATTTGCTCGTGCTTTTATAATGGCCGTTGCTTAACTGTTCGACTTGCCCGTCCAGTGTCATGCCATCCAGAATTTTATAGAGATCCTGAATTAATGCCTTTTTTTTCAGGCCAAGTTTTTTTACCAGTTGCTGAGCACTGTAATCACGTCCCTCCTCTTCATGAAGTATTTTTACCAGGGAAGAATAGATTCCTCCCTGTTCTTTTCTGTTACGCTTCTCTTTTTCTTTTTTAAATGTTTTTTTACTCATGTTTTCTTTTTTACGCTCTTACATAGCGAGCGCTTATGATTAATACTTATTTTTTCTTTGATTATGCAGATACGATGTTTGTTTCCGGTATACTATCCATCCCCTTCATCTTCAAATAGAGTTGCGCAATAGCAACCACATCACACACACAGTAGTCTGCAATTTTTTTCAGGTCCTTTTCTTTATAATAGACGTTGTTGACCATGGATCCGTCCATCACACTTTTACTGGTCGGAATATTGAACAACGCGGTCAGCAAATCGAGTGAGGTATAATGTTTGTAATCTCCGAACTTCCACATCTCCATGGTATCGAGGTGAGGGATTTCCCAGGATTTTTTTCCACTCAGACTAAGCGCTGGTGGTAACATAATTCCATTCACCAGCATCCTCCGACTCATATAGGGAAAGTCAAACTCTTTGCCATTGTGAGCGCATAATTTTGTATTCGGATCCTGTTTTTCGAGTGTGGCTTTAAAATCAATTAAAAGTTTATGCTCGTCATGATCGGAAAAGCATTTTAGCCGCAGCCCCAATTCTCCTTTTTCATTTTCTGTATACTTTCCAATAGCAATCACAATGATTTTTCCGAATTCGGCATAAATGCCAGCACGCTCCAGGAAAAGACTTTCATCGGTGTGGGTAGGTTCTTTTTTGAAAAAATTGGCTTTGCGGGCCCATTGTATTTTCAGACGTTCGTCGAGTTGGCTATGGTGTTCAACACAGCCTACGGTTTCGATATCGATAAAGAGAATGTTTGTCAGATCAGCATTCATCCCACCAAGTTAACTGAAACTTTTGTCCGCTTCAATTTTCGACCACTTTTCTGCCGGTGTCAGGAATGCAGGACTCCTTCCATTCCTAATTCCTTAATCGCGATAACATTTTCATCACAAATACTGTCGGGAACAAACACGAAGCGTTTGTCATAAATCTGAGAGCCGATGTAGTAGCTAATCCAATACTCATTGTTCAGATGAAAAACAGCCGGGTCAAGGGGTTCAATGAGCGCATGGCCATGGGCAGGAACGGTTTCAAGAAAATGACGAAGTACGGATGTCATTTGTTTTTCGCCTTCTTTCTCTCCATAGCCTTTACTGGCAACTAATGTATTCTCGAGGTCCGTATCATTGTTATTAATGAGATAAACTTTCCACTCACTTGCATTCAGCAAGTTTTTTTCCCGCACAACTGCCAGTGTTACATTTTTCACTTCCGGTATTTCAATATCCTTCTTCACATTTTACTTATTTTCCTGATGTTGGCTCCAATGCCATGCCAAACAACGTGGCGATTTTATCTCTCAAAATGGTTTTCACTTTTACCATGTCCTGGGTTTCGCCGAGTTCATTTTTGAGCGAAGTGACGGCCTTGTCGTCAATCCCACACGGTACGATGTGATTGAAATAATTTAGTTCTGTGTTGATATTCATAGCCAGGCCGTGCAGGCTCACCCAACGGCTCATTTTAACTCCGAGTGCGCAGATTTTTCTGGTTTTCGCTTTGTTGTCTGCGTCAAGCCAGACTCCGGTAAGACCTGCGATGCGTCCGGATTCCACTCCAAATTCTCTTAGCGTTTGGATGACCGATTCCTCCAACAGACGCATGTATTGATGAATGTCGGTGAAGAAATTTTCGAGATCTAACACCGGATACACCACAAGTTGACCAGGCCCGTGGTAGGTAATATCACCACCGCGATTGATATGATAATACGTCGCCTGCACGGTATCCAGGTTTTCTTTTTTAATGAGAAGATTTTTTTCATCTCCGCTTTTACCAAGTGTAAACACGTGAGGATGTTCGCAGAAGATAAGGTGATTGGTTGTTGGTAATTGTTCTGCTTCGTTCAGTGCCCTGTTTTTAGCTTTTATTTCGAGTGTGGCGTTGAAAAGCGTAGTCTGGTAATCCCAGGCTTGTTTATAATCGACAAGACCCAGGTCAATAAACTTTGTTTCATGATTAATGACTGAATTCACTTTAGCTTGGCAAGTTCCTCCTGTAAATAAGCGATAACCTCAACGGGATCAGGGTCGATTTGATTTTCCTTTGCAACAAAGTAGGATATCCAATCGGTAAGATGCAGCAGATAATAAAATTGTTCTAACAACGAGGCGCCTTCTGCTACAATATCAATGATGTGCGTAGATTTTTTTTCAAAGATAGTACGGCAAATTTCCATTCTTTTCTCGACACGTTCATGGTCATGATCGGAGTAGAGATAGAGTACCTGAGTTTGTTGCAGAATGTTTTCGGGGAAACGCCAACCGGCCAACTCATTGTGATTCATTTCGGGGAATGTATTCACATGAGCCAACTGCTTAGCATTTTCATTCAACTGGTTTTGAAACCGTGTGGCAATGGCGAGCAAACGTCCGTCGCAATAGATCATCGGTAATTTGCCCCGAATTTTCTTGGCGATCAATTCGGCTTCGGCCTGTATGGCTTTTTCGCCGCGATCCAGATACTCGATGGTGTTTTCTGTTTCTTTAATAAAGGCAGCACCGATCAGGTTGGCGTGATACAAAGCATAAAGCAACGACACGATCATATAGCCCAGCGTGGTTCTGGCACTGGGTGCCCCTGAGGGGACCTGTATATACAGTAAATTATATTCCTTTGCCAGTTCGAGCATTTTACCCCCGGAAGTGATCACGATGATGTGTGATCGTTTCAGCATTGCCTTTTGAATGGTGGACAGTGTTTCTTCTGTATTGCCGCTGTAAGAACAGGCTATGAACAGTGTATGTTGGTTTACAAAATGCGGAATATTATATCCTTTGCATACGGAGACGGGAATTGGAATGCGACCAAATGTTAAGGATTCCACCAGATTGGCGCCGATTCCGGAGCCACCCATACCGGTAATCAACACATTGCGAATATCACTGCCAGGCCGTACAAGATCTACAGACTGACCAATTTTTAATGCATCCGAAAGCTGGCGCGTAAATCCTTCAATTAATTTCTTCACAAAGTCTGCTTAAATTCAAGGATCAAATGTAGGGGCATGGTTGATAAAATCAAAAGAGGTACAGAGGGAGAACAGGCGGCAGCCGAATTTTTAATGGCAAAAGGTTTTACAGTAATACAACGCAATTACAGACATAAGCGTTCAGAAATTGATTTGATTGTAAAGAAGGAAAACTGGCTGATTTTTGTGGAGGTAAAATTGAGAAGTTCGACACAGTTTGGTCATCCGGAAGAGTTTGTTGATTTGCGAAAAGAAAAAAAAATACTGGAGGGAGCAGCTCACTACCTTCAGGAATCAAAATGGGATGGAAACGTGCGTTACGATATAGTGGCAGTAAGTTCAAATCATGTGGGAATTGAAATCCTTCATATCGAGGATGCCTTTTATTGAACAACACTCATCCAACTGTCTTTTTCGTGTTTTCAGGAATGTGAAAGAAAAACGTTGCCCCTTCATTTTCTTTCGCCTCTGCCCATACGTCGCCTTCATGGCGTAAAATGATCCGCTGAACAATGGCAAGCCCTACGCCTGTTCCCTCAAATTCTTCTGCTTTGTGGAGGCGTTGGAAAACACCGAATAACTTATGCGCATAGGCCATATCAAATCCAGCTCCATTGTCTTTTACAAAATATGTGGGTTTACTATCAGAGGTCATCCCAATTTCGATGACAGGATTTTCCTTCCCGCCAGAGTACTTAATCGCATTTGAAATAAGGTTCAGCCAAACCTGTTTGATCAAAGGGCCATCGCAATAGCAGGATTTTAATTCACCCACGTGCAGTTGCGTGGGAATTGAAATTCCGCTGGCTTCAAGATCAAACAGCGCTTCCTGCACGAGCGAAGACATTTTGGTCGTTGACGCCCGCATCTCAGCGCGGCCCAGTTTGGAGAAGCTTAACAGGTCATCGATTAATTGACCCATTTTTTTGGCATTCCGCATGATCCTTTCCAGGATTTGCTGACCGCTACTGTCAAGCTTTTCACGATAATCGTCCACCAGGAGCTGACTGAATCCATTAATAATCCGAAGCGGTGCGCGCAGGTCATGCGAAACCGAATAAGAGAAGCTCTCAAGTTCTTTATTTGCTGACTGTAATTCAGTGGTTCTCTTTTGTACACGATCTTCCAATTCAGCATTTAATTTCAAAACTTCCGCTTCCGATGCTTTCTGATCGGTGACATCGCGAAAATTTGTAACGATGGCATGTACACGTTCATCCTGAAGAAAATTAGTTGATATGCCTTCTGCCCACATGTACTCTCCATTCTTTCGGGGGAACCGCAATTGAAACCGAATGGGTATGCCGGGATTTTCACGCAAGCGCGTGCTTAGAATCATAGCGTTTTTAACATCGTCGGGATGAACATTAAAAAATTCAGAGACCGATTTTTTTTCCGGAGGTGCAAATCCGGTGATACGCTCTACCGACGGACTTTGATAGAGAAGTTCAGAATTTCCAGTCGTAAGCAGGATGCCATCGAAATTATTTTCAATCAATGTCCGGAAACGCATTTCACTGGCAGCAAGCTTTTCTTCCTGTAATTTTCGCTCCGACACATCGCGAAAATTAACAACAATCGCGTTGATGGCTGAATCATCCAACAGATTCTTGAGTGATCCCTCTAACCAAATATAATGGCCAAGCTTGTGTTTGAATCGATAGTGAAATGAAATGGGCTTTTCCGGATTCGTAAATAATTTGGGATATTGTTCTGTGAGGGCAGCAATGTCTTCGGGGTGAAGGAGATCCTTCGCATCCAACGCTGCCCGTTCTTCCTGCGTGTATCCAGTAATTTTCTCACCCTGCGGACTTTGGTATATTACTTTCAGGTTTTTATCGGTGAGTGAGACAACATCGGCACTATTTTCGATCAATAACCTAAAGCGTTGTTCACTGGTGGCGATTTTTTGATCCTGTTCTTTTCGTTGGGTGACATCGCGATAATTGGTAACAATGGCCCTGACAAACTTGTTATGCAAGAGATTATTTGCAACACCCTCTAACCAGATATAACGACCACTTTTTTGCTTCAGGCGATACGCAAACGGAAATGGAGTATTGGGATTTTTGAGTACCTGATGATGAACCTTTGCCAACGACTCTAATTCATCGGGATGAACAAGTTCCCGTGAGGAAATATTCTTTCTTTCTTCCAGTGTATATCCCGTTAGCTTTTCGGCTGTAGGACTTTGATATAACACGGCTAATTTTTCGTCTACCAATGTAATGGCGTCAGAACTGTTTTCAATGAGTGCCTGTAACCTTAGTTCATTGGATGCAATTTTTTCTTCGTTTTCTTTTCTTTTTGTGATGTCTCTGTAGTTGGCAATATAGGCGTTGACTCCCTGCAGGTGCAGGAGGTTTGTTACTCTTCCCTCGAGCCAAACGTAATGACCCTTCTTATGCAGGAATTGATATTGAAATGGAAAAGATTTACCTGGATTTTCACGAAGTGTTTCATAAAGCAATTCAAAGCCTTGTTGATTATCAGGATGAACGAAGTTTTTTACGGGTTTTTCCAAACGTTCTTCGAGAGTATATCCCAGAATCCTTTCCACGGATGGGCTTTGATAAAGTAATACCGAGTTTTCATCGTTCATTACAATTCCCTCATTGATGTTTTCGATAAGGGCCCTGAATCGTTGTTCACTGGCTGCTAACTTTTCTTCAGCATCTTTTCTTTCGTTGATGTTCTTGTAATTAAAGACAATAGCGTTAACACTTTCATCTTGCAACAGGTTGGTAATAACGCCTTCAATCCAAAACGGATATCCGTCGTGGTGCATAAACCTGATTTGAAATGGAATGGATTTCCCCGGGTGATGAAGAGAGTCGTTTACCAATTTCTGAATGATCGGCAAGTCGTCAGGATGGGAATATCGATAACCCGGATTGTTGCGTCTTTCCTCGATGGAAACTCCCGTCATGCGCTCTACAGCCGGGCTTTGATAAAGCACCTGAAGTTTTTCGTCCGTAAGCAGAATAGCATCTGCAGAGTTTTCGATCAGAGCACGAAAGCGGTTTTCACTTCTGAGAATTTCTTCTGTTCTTTTCTTAACCTTTGCTTCAAGATCTTTTGTAAAGTCCATCAGCTTTTCTTCAGCCTCTACCCGCAACGCATCGTTTTTGACAATCACACGTGAGGTAAAGAGAACAAGACCAAAAAAAATAAGGATAATGGCCATGATCAATATCGATACTCCGAGTTCAACAGAGATTTGATACGTCCAATGAAGAAATACCAGGCGTAATAAACCGATGCAAATGGGTGCTGCGATTGCTGCAGGAAGAAGAATCCTGGCCATGGTTCCGCCAGAACCCGGATTTGAAATTACCGCACTGAAACCTGCTTCTGAATTAAAAAATAATAGTATTAGTGCCACCAACACAAACCCAAGAGCTGTGTGGATGGCCATAGAAAAATAAGAGAGCGTTTCAAGGAATTCCGTTACACGATAAATGTACAAGATCACTGAAAACAACGCTATAAGCAATATCGCGAAGGAAAGGAAATTGGCGATTAATTTGTTGGCTTTTCCATTGGTAAAGTTGATCACCAACACGATGCTGAGTACAGTAAAATTAAGCGCAGTGTTGAAGGGCATCCGAGCCATTATACCGTCTTGCGTGTCGTTGTGAATCTTATCACCAAACAGCATCAAGTCAACGTGGAGGTCAGGTCCTCCTGCTATAGCGAGGAGCCTGGTAATTCCCGTAAAAAACATGAATAGAATCATCAGGTAGGCAACTACAGATTTGTTGCGACCAGGCGCTGAAAAACCCAGAATCCAAAAGGAGACGCCAAACAAAAGAAAGCAAAAGGCGGAAACCGGATTCATTGCTTTCAAAAGAATTGGACGCTTAAGAAAATCGATGTCAAATTCCCATCCTGCAAGGACACACAGGGCCAGGAGGATTATGGCGTAGTTAAGATATTTCGAACCTCGAACGAGTCGTTGCGGTATTGAAAAATCGGCCATCTTACTTTGGTTAAAAAATCAAATAGTACTGGGCAATTATTGGGCAACATAAGATATGAAAAAATTCCTGTAAAACCGGAAATTAAACTTACTGTAAATGATCATCCAAAGACACGTTTCTTTTCATGGGATAATAATTTAGGATATTTTTGCACACTCATTGCAGACCACCCTTCACAATGATAAAACGCGTTTGGTATTTCCTTCTTCAGTGGTATGTGTATTTTGGCCTTAAGTTTTATTTTAAGAAGCTTATTGTACACGGGACTGAAAATATCCCCCGAGGCCCGGTGATTTTTGCGGCCAACCATCAAAATGCATTTCTCGATGCGCTTGTTATGGCAACGACCAATCAGCGATACGATCACTTTCTCGTGAGGGCTGATATTTTCAAAAAACCATTTGCGCGTTGGCTATTAGGTACCTTGAACATGAAGCCGATATACCGCATTCGCGATGGAAGGCAAGCACTGGCTCAAAACAAGGAAACCTTTGACTACTGCAGGGAAGTTTTTTTACATGGAGAAGCGATTATTATGTTCCCGGAAGGAAGCCATGGAGAGAAGCGGAGGGTACGCCCTTTAAGTAAGGGCTTCACGCGTGTAGCTTTTGAAACTCTGGAGCAGCATCCGGAACTGACCATTAACATCGTTCCTATAGGATTAAACTATAGCGCACATCAGAAATTCAGAAGTAGTGCCAGTATTTATTTTGGCAAGCCAATTAAAGCCAACGATTATTTTAGAGAGCCCTTACAGGCCGAGTCGGCGCGATTGCGTCTTGACTTAATGGAAAGCATGCAGAAACTGACTCTGCATGTAGAAGATCTGGATCATTATCCAGAAATTATTTCAAAGCTGGAAAATTCGGGGGTGAATTATCTTGACCCTGTTGATGCCAATCAACGTGTTTTGAATATTGAACATGCGAAGTTTTCACCCAAATCACCCTCTGGTAATTCAGCCGGGAAGATTTTGCTCTTTCCTCTTTACTATTTGGCACTGTTGGTGAATAGCTTACCTCTTTTTTTATGGTATCGATTAGCAAAGAAAATTAAAGATCCGGTTTGGATCGCATCCATCAAATTCTGTCTCGGTATTTTTGTTTTCCCAATCGTTTACATCCTTGAAACCTGGATTGCCTATAAACTGGGAGGAACAGAGATCGCCATCACCTTTGGTATCTTTAGTTTTTTTTCGATGCTGATCATTGAGTACGTAAGGCGTGATAATTAAGATTTATTTTTTCTCAATCTCCTTTTTTCTTTTTTAGTAAGAGGTTGTTCAACGCTCTTCTCTATGTTATTGGAATCAACTTTTACAGTATCCGTTGTTTTTGACTGGTTAACTTTTTGCTGAAGGCGCATAATTTCCTGATTTGCTGTCGCGAGTTCTTTGGCAAGAGCATCGCCGGTCGTGTCATTGAGCCGTTGCTTTAATTTTTTTATTCGGGCGTAGGATTCATTAATTCGCTCACGACTTATCTCACCTCGCTCCACATACATGCGAATGATTTCGTGAACTTTATCTACAGTACGATTTTCACTTCCTGTGATGTTGTTGGAGAAACAAAGGATGTCGATGCCTGCATTGATGGCAAGTTTGATCGACTCTTCGAAGCCGTAATTTTTTGTGATGGCCTGCATTTGCATGTCATCCGAAAACACAACACCATTAAATCCCAGTTTTTTTCTAAGGATGCCATCCAGGATATCTTTTGATAACGTTCCGGGCAACCGGCCCTTATCCAGTGTTTCATTCACGATGTGCGATGACATTACTGCGTCTACATAACCATCCTGTATGATTTTTTGATAAGGAATAAGTTCACGATCTGTCCAGGTTTTGGTTACATCTGCCATGCCGAGGTGAGTATCATCCTTTGAACTGCCGTGACCAGGAAAATGTTTTAATGCAGTGAGCACCCCTACTTTACGATGTTCCTGGATAAACGCTTCTGCCATCATCACCACGGTGTCTTCATTATTGGAAAAAGAACGCTCTACTTTGGCGATAATTGGATTGGTGGGGTTAACGGCCAGGTCTACAACAGGGGCAAAGTTTACGTTAAATCCAAGTCCTGCAAGTGTGGAAGCTGTTGAAGCACCATAGAAGCGAACCGAATCCAGCGTTTTTGATTTACTCATAGCCGCTGCTGTGATCGAGCGTGGAAATCCATATTTCTCTTTTAATCGATTTACCCTTCCTCCTTCCTGATCGATGCAGATGAAAAGCGGAAGGGGAGCAAGGCGCTGATACGAGTAAAGTATTTTCTTGAGATTGGTGTATGAGTTGGTGGGCGGAATATTTTTTTCAAACAATAAAATAGCTCCTACTTTTCCTTTTGTTATTGCAGCAGCAACTTCGGGATCGAATTGCGCTTTTGCCAGGCCGATCATGATCATCTGCCCTATTTTGAAATTCAGACTGTCGACAGGTTGTGCCTGCGTCTTAAAAAAGCTAAGGAAGCTAACAAGAATGACTAACAGAATTTTCTTCATGACGGAAGTTTAATGCATAACGAAGGTACAAATAATCTTAGTGTGGCGTATGGTTAGTAATGATCACGAATGGATTTCATGACCGGCTCCATGCTTTTTCTGACCTCAGTTACAGAGGTGGGGTAGTTGTTGTTCATCCAGGAAAAGATCAGGGTCTTGCCTTTTGCGGTAACCAGAAATCCGCTCAATGAGTAGTTGTTACTTAGTGTGCCGGTCTTGCCGAAAATGTAAGGCTGCTCTCCCTTAAAATAATTTTTTATTGTGCCGCTGCTCCCTCCTGTGGCCAATAATTTAAACAGTCTGTCGGTGGGAACTTTTGCATAGATCTTATCCCATACCCTTACAATGGATCTGGGTGTAATAAGGTTATAGCGTGACAGTCCGGACCCATCCCGCCAAAGAGGTTTATCGGGAAGGTCGAACAGAAAATTCTTTTTCGAATAATTGATGGCAATTTCTGTTTTTAAGGTATCACTCACCGCATCAGCGCAAAGCAGTAATAATTGTTCGGCAATAAAATTATCACTGTCCTCCATCAGCTCACGGTATACACTATCAGAAGGAATACTGTAAAGGATTGCGGCATCAGGAGGTTGAAGGATGTTGACATTGGTAACTTTTCGCTTCAATGTGTCTGTGAGGAGATCAACAAGAAGTTCATCATTATAGCGAAAGGGAACATTCAGTGTGTCCATCAATTTTCTTTTACCCGGGTAAAAAATAACATGATTGGAATCTTTGTTTCGAACGACCTGATTTGTTGTACGGATATCTTTTGATTTTATGAGATAGGGCGAAAAGAGCGAGGGAAATACCTTTACACTATCATTGGGCATTAAGGCAAGCGAGTAAAAATTTCCGTAGGCAGGAAAGGGAGTCCGCTCAGAAGAAAACGCAAAGTTATAGTCATCCCATGCCCACCCTGGTCCGAAATGCTCGGTTTGAAAATTAGAATCGGAATAATAAAGTTGTTGAGGCGCGTTTTTCAGGAAGCCGTACGTGCGATGGTTGTTCCACACATTGCGATACAGGAAAGACGGATCTCCGGTGCCCCAGAAGATCAGGGAGTCCTGGTGAATGACATATTTTAAACCAGGAATGGAATCACCAAGAAGCTGAAGGCTTGTATAAAATGTTAAAATTTTGGTATTGGAAGCGGGGGTGAAATACTGTGATGAATTGTGCTCAAAAAGTGTTTTTTTACTTACCGGGTCGTAGAGCAAAAAACCTGTGTTCTCCTGATACTTCGATTCGATGGAAGTTATTTCCCGGGTCAGTTTTTTTATAAATGTTCGTTGCGAACAAGAGGATAAAATGGAAATAAAAAGGAAAAGCGTTAAGACACTCCGCATTTTATTTTAAGTAACGCTCTTTCAAGATAATAACATGATGCATTTCATGACCGGCTATGATAAAGCCGAGTGCAGCCACAGAGAGTTCGTTGTTATTAGCTTTGCCTTTTCGTGTGAGCATCTCCTGACTAAACCCTTCAAACATATCCATATTGGCGGCACGCAGGTGAACCATTTCGTCAGCAATTCCTTCAAGGCTCCTATGGGAAGCATTGGCCTGAGGTGCATAATCATTTTCTTCGAAACCTGCCAGATTCGTTTTGTCGTTACGCGCAAAACGCAGGGCGCGATAGGCGAAGATGCGCTCGGCATCGATCATATGGCAGAGCACTTCACGAACCGACCATTTGCCTTCCGCATAGCGAAAGTCTGCTTTCTCAGGTTTGATGGTATGAATAAGCTCCTGTGTGCGATGGCCTGAAATACGAAGGGCCTGAAGGATGTCACTCTCCTCGACATGTTTTACATAATTTTTATAAAAATGCGGGATCGTTTCAAGGTTGAGTAGCATAGGCGTGGAGTAACGGGTTGACTACAAAATGATAAGTGAAAGTAATCAAAAAACGTAAATCAGTTCTTTAATTTATCCACGACTTTTTTAAGCCTTTTCAGGTCATACTTTCCCTCAGCACTGGCTTCCATAAATTTGCGAAGAGGACCTTCCAGGGGCAAAATCACGAGGGCAATTCCTACCTGTATGAAGAAGTCATACACAGGCGAAGTAGTTCGAATGCTGATGAACGACTGAGCAGCGGTTTGAACAAATTGAATAAGCATGATCACCGTAAGCAATGAGAGCAACCGGCTGATGAACCGGTATTTGCCACTGCCGGCACCCAGTTGCATAGACAATACTACAAGTGCGCCGAAGAAAAGAAACTCCAATGCATAAAACCAGGGTTGCTTCCAGTAATGAGGACGAACGATCAGTGTTTTTGTAAATTGAGAAGCTTTTCCAAAGAAATTCTTCGACTCAACATTTAATACATATTCCCCGGGTGTTAAAAGGGGAAAGGGAATAACATTATTTCCGGAAGACCAGTCCGACCAGTCCGTGCTCCACCCTTCAACTTTGTATCGATATTCAACAGCTTCTCCGCCTACAAAGTCGGGTTCGATGAATTCAAAGGCCATTGCACCTTCCAGTTGTTCAATGTCGATTATCTCTGACGGCGCAAGTTTGGTTTCATTAACACGGGCCTCGCGCAGAAACAAGGGATACCGGGTATTGTCATCTTCCGATTTTCCGGCTGTAAACTTGTAAAGTTCATTTTTTGAAGTGATGACCCACAGACTTTTATTGTCACCGGTAGGGGCGAGGAACCGGATATCGGGAAAAAGTTTCAACCACTCCAGTTTCATGGCGTCACTGATCTTGCGATCAAACGTCATCCATTCGTGACCATCGCTAAACCAAAACGATCCTGCTGAAGCAAGAATCTTTTTTGGGATAGCTCCCGGATCGTAAACTTCGAAATTTCCTTTTGCCGAATTGTACAGATCAAATTCATTAGGTGTGGCGATGTATACCTTATTCCCAGACGAAAAACCAATGGATTCATCAAGAGTAACGTGTGCATAAGGAGCAAACTCAACGTTGAATATGGCCCCATCGAGCGTCTCTGCCTTGTAGGCGCCACGTATAGCACAGAACCAGATATTTTCAAGATGATCTTCAAAAATATAACCAACATGGTCATGCAACGTATCCAGAAGATTCGTTTGATTCCAGGCTGTGGGACGGACAGCAAACGTGAGAATATTGTCCTCGTAGGTACTTGCAAAGACTTGCTTCAGTGAGGATGAGTAAAAAATAGTTCTAACCGGTTGGTTCGTTAATGTTTTCGATGTCGATTCGGTGACTTCAAAAATACCACCTGCGCCAGCGGCAGCCAGTTTTCCATTCACATCGATGAGTTGTGTTACTTTTCCGTTGATACCCTCCACCTTTTTATAGGCGTAGCTGATTCCTTTAAGAACTTTTCTCGTCCTTCTTTCTTTTACTACCGATTGCTTTTCAGGAACCGAATTTACGATCGATGTTGGGGATTTTGTTTCTGTTTTTTCTTCTTTCTGTGCACGTTTACGAAATCCAAAAAGTCCCCGCTTTGTTTTTGCGCGTTCCTCCTGTGCTGAAGCAACCTCCGCTTTTTCCGATTGGACCTCTGTTTGCCCCTTCACAGCTTTGGTTACATAATAAAACTCATCTTCAAAAATTTCAAAACGATTGAGTTTATAAAGGCCTAACGATGTGCCTACATATACCTGGTCTTGAAATGAGATGGCACAAAGCAAGTTTCCTTCAATACCGGAATAGTGATTGAATGTACGGAAGGGCAGATAAGGAGCGATACGTGTATATCCATAATCATGGGCCACCCATAAGCCCTGACTGCGGTCGCTCATCATCGAAACAACTTCATTGTCTGGTAAACCGGTAAAATAATTGGATATCTCCTGGGTTTCTCCGGTTTGCGGATCTGCAAAGAGAATTCCGCCCCTTAATGTGCCAAATGCAATGAGATCATCATTCACCCACGAGCCGTTAACTACAACATTTGCCAATAAATAAGCGTTGTCTTTTAACTTAAGCTCTCTTGCCCCGGTGCTGGATTCATTGATCCAGACACGTCCAGAAGCAGCAACAATGAGATAGCGGCCTTCAGGAGATTTTTCTGAAAATAGAATTTCTTCTTTTGGGGCAAAAGGAAGGCTTGCTTTAACTGTTTTTATTTCACCCTTTTCAGGAATCTCAACACGGAGAAGACTTCCGTCTTCCTGGCTGATGTACACCTTCTGTTGTACTTCAAAGAGATTGGTAAATAAGTTTTGAGGAGAGGAAGCAGGAATTACTTTTTCAATTTTATCGGATGCAAGGTTGACGATAAATAATTTTGTATCCTTTAAAAAATAAGCCCGGTCGGTAAGGACCAGGCTGGTAAAAATATTTTTTGCATCATCCTCGTCGGCAGAAAAGGACTGGTAGTTTGGGAGCCCGTACTCATCGATGCCGGTTTTTCCAAAACCATTTAGTCCGCCGAGGTAAATATCATTTTTTTCAGAAATGCCGAGTGTGTAGACTGCACCTTTCGTTGGGATCAGGTCCCAGTTTCTTCCATCAAACTTCATGACACCGTTTTGCCCGGCGAAGTAGATGATGCCGGTTTTGCCCTGCACCATGTCGAAGCTGGGGTAATTCACTTTTTCAGCAGCCGGGGCGTAATGCGACAGAAAATAATTGCCAGATTGAGCAATGACGTTTTGACAGCCAATGTAAAGCAACAGAATACTGAGTAGATATGCTTTCATAGAATTACGGGGGAATCAAATTTACAGATTAACTGATAATCAAAAAACGGCACAGGTTAACTCACCAGCCGATTTTGTCACACTAAAGATTATTCAGGTGCATAGTGGGGACTTCTTTCCACAATCTACTTGTATTTTCAAATTCCTTTAAGACAATGGAATTGTAAACGCACAAAAAAAGGTGAGCATTACTCACCTTTTTTTGAGGATATGGAGAATGATTATTTCGCTACAAAGATAAAATCGCTTCCGGGAGCATTGTCGCCAAATTCCCCCGCGCGTGGCTGAGGCTTCAAAGCTTCTACAAAGGTTTCAAGTTCTCCCATGGTTAGAATAGCGTCTTTACCACCACGGCTTCGCAACGCTTCGAGAAATTTACGTGCGAAAGGAGAGTTCATGCCAGGTCTTCCATCGGGAACATATTCCTTACCTCCTGAGGTGAGGTATCGTCTTGTTTTATAGGTGAGCTTACGTGTTACCATTTCGGCTTGTGTTGCTTCTTTGTACGTGGCGTCCTCTAAACCGCGATGTGCTATGGCTGCATCAAATGTGCCACCGAAGCAAACATCCATTGCAAGAAAAATATGTTCAGAAGGGATGTTGTTTACAATAGAACGAAGACGATTGTGCGACAAATACGTGGTCTTTGCTTCATCATTAGTCAAGGACTCTTTTGTCACCACGAAACCTTCACCGAAGGTTTGGTCAAACTGACCATGGCCTGCGAAGAAAATGAAAACCTGATCAAGTGGTTTATATTTCTTTTCGGCATACTCACGAAGTTTTTTCAGGATGTCGTTTTGTGATCCGCCTTCCATAACCTCTACTTTGAAGCCATAATTTTTTCTAAGCTCGTCTGCAATCTGCCTGCCGTCATTAACAGGATTGGTAAGGTCTGGCCAGTGATCATAATCGTTGGTTGTGAAGAGGATGGCATAGTCGGTACGATCGAGTTTGCTGGCGTCTGTCATGGCAGTAGTACCTACAGTGATGGTACGCTGGCTTATAGTTTTTGTTCCATCCGCGTTTTCTGCCACAATCTCTACAACGTTTTGTCCATCCATGAGCGTGATGTTTCGTTCAATCACACTTTTGAATTTTTCAGCCTCGGTGGCGGGTGTTATGGATTGCATCCCACGTGAAGCTGATTCAGGACTTTCTTTTATAATGATGGAGATATTCTTGAGTGGAGTTGATGATTCAATTTCAAATTTGATTTTGTACTTGGCTTCCCCAGCGTAGTTACTTTCCGCAACAGGTGTTACCCAGTTTATTACCGGGATTGTGGTGGTAACGAGTTTTGATGGATCACTGAAATCCACTTCAAATTCATTGGTACGTGTACTTACATTCTGAGCATGCACATGCAAAACCCCTGAAATAAGGAGCATAAGCAAGGAAGACTTCATTAATGTTTTCATTGTTATAAATAGTTAATATAAAGATACCTAAAATTTATTTTGAGAGCATTCAGGCGTCTGACCGCTTTGAGCGGTCGGACGCCTTGAAGCTTATTTTTTCAACATCACTTTTTTGTTCAATACAGTGTTGCTCTTACCGCCAACTACGAACTTCACTGTGTACAAGCCATTCGCAAGCTCAGATTCTTCGGTATTCCAGATTACATTGTAGAATCCTGATTTGTAATTTCCTTCAGCAAGCGTTGCCACTTTCTTTCCCAGCATATCATATACTTCAAGACTTACTGTGTAACTGATGTCTTTACCGGGCAACCTAAATGGAACAGTTGTTTTGGAGCTTGCAGGATTTGGATAAGGCTGACCCAGTGCAATAAAATCGGGACTTACTTTGTCCTTCAGGTTTTCACCGTAATAAACCCGGAACTGACGGGACGCAGAAGGAGTGAAGGAGTACGTGTTTTCACTTCGCATATCAATGACCACCTGGCTGGTAACATCAAACAGGAAAAGCTCTTTGTTATTGTCACCAAACGAGGTGTTATCCCAATTTAATTCAGCAGGACCGGCCACATTAGAATCAACGTTGAACGTCCACGTATATTCTTTTTGCGTACGCACTACATCATGCGCAAAGTTCTTGACGAAATGTTCAGGATGCGCAAAGTTGATTTCTGTATAATCGAAGAAGCGCGGAGGATTGAGGTCATCAAAATCATCCATACCCATAGCTGCTTGCTGATTCATCCCAATGCCACCAAATTCGTTGGTCAGGTCTTGTTGTTGAAGTTTAAATTTCACGTTCCAATTCTCTTGAGCGAGATCGGATGACACTAGTGCCATGCGGCCTCCAGGGGTTGTTTGACCTGAGAATGGAATGGACACTCCGTTGATGTCTGCATTGACAAATACAAATCCTCCTTCAAAAGGATCAAGGGCTGTTCCGTTGGCGTAGCCACTACCTGTGAATTTTTTAAGTATTGCCGCTGTACCGGTCAGGTTATTGTACGCCGCTACATCGGCCCATGAAATTGGTGTGAGGTATGGATTACCGATTTGATTCCAACCTGTTTTCAAATCCATCTTAAAAAGATTGGCTCTTGTGTTTGCGGGTGCCGACGCATCGGGAAGCGTAACGCTCACGACGTCTTTAATGTTAATAAAATATCCTGTTCCTCGTGTAAAGGTCGAGAAGTCACCAGGGAACTCGCCCCATGATGTAGCACTTTTGTAAGTAATCAGTCGCCACTTTGTTTTGTCATTGATAACTGGATTAAGCTCATCAAAAATATTAGTAACACCATTGTTAGGAGCAGTAAGTACAAATGGAATTGTGAAAATCTTCCAATTGGTTTTGTCTCCTCCAAATCCAACCTTGTCGGATGGCAAGGCATTAGCTGTGCCTTTGTAGTTGACGTAGGTATAAAAATTTGTGCCTGCAGTTGTCGGCAATCGTGAAGTATTGTTGGCTGGATCTTTTGCTGTGAAGAAGAACTCAACACCGTTGGCATCCAGCGTTGTTTCCTGAACAGCGAAACTCCAGACATTGCCAGCTTTTGTACCTGCCAGATCAGTAAATGCACCACCGGCAATTTTGCGATGTGACATGACTACTGAAGTTGCGGCACCTGAATTATCCGTAACAGTGAAACTTATGGTTGTTGACGAAAAGCCTTTGTCTACCGTTGCAGGCGGAGTAAATGCTGTGAAAACAGGTGGACTATTATCGATAGTTATGAAAGTCCAGTTTGCCGGCAAAACACCTGTGAATGAATTTCCGAATGTGTCTGTAAACGCTCCGCTCTCAACAGAAACAAAATAGGTTACGAACGATTCCGCAGGCGCTGAAGGCGTAAAAGAAACTTTGTTACCGGCAATAGTACCTGCTGTTGAAGCAAACTCCTGCACGAGTGTTGTTCCTCTGAAAATGCTCACCTTTTTTCCAGCTACGGCCACAGGAGGCTTATCGAAAGTTATTTCCATTTTAGCATCCAGCGCAACACCGGTGGCATTGTTGGCAGGGGATAATAAGCTCACGACCGGACCGCTGGCTGTTGTAAATTGCCATGAAATTGAATTCGCGGTAATATTTCCGTTAGCATCGCTAAAGGCTCCGGCATCAACAGAAACTGAGTAGCTAGTGGATGGAAGCAAATATTGTGGAAGTGTGAACGTAATTGTATTTCCTGAAACAACTCCGGTAGTTACAACCTGAGAATTTACAGGAGTGGTGAGATCTGTCGTCCTATATAGATTTATAGTTTTAGAAGCAATAGGAGTTACGCTAACATTAAACGTCAGGGCAAGAGTGGTATTTGCATTTACATTAACCGAGCTGTTGAGCGGAGTAACTGTAGACACAACGGGTCCACTGGTTGTTGTGAATTGCCAGGATGCAGGAGCAATGGCAAGCGATGGGTTTCCATAAATATCAGTAACAGCTCCGGCATCTACAGAAACTGAGTAGCTGGTAGATGGAAGCAGATTTTGAGGAAGCGTGAAGGTGAATGTATTTCCAACTACTGCTGCAGAAGTTACATTGAGCGAAGCAACTGCGTTCACTAAATCAGAAGTTCTAAATACCTTAAGTGTTTTAGCGGCAACGGCTGTTGATGCTTCGTTTAATGTTATGGATAGTGTTGTGTTTGCATTGACAGAAATAGCGCCATTAGCCGGAGCGAGCGTGGTTAGCGCAGGACCAGTATTGTCCTCGTTGATCGTCAACAATTGATTAGAGGTAATGTTCGTGAGATTCTGAACAATACCTGAAGGCCATTTTACATTGATTGATGTAATGCTTGTGGAAGAACCCAAACCTATATGAGCAATGCTGCTATTCTGTGACACGAATGAAGATGTGACAGCTATTTCACGAGCATGAATTTTACCTCCGGCCACAATAGCAATTTTTGCCCCAACAGCGGACTTGCCACCCAAAGCAACCAACTTAATTTTTATCCAATTGCCTGGAGTATTGTTGTTTTTGTAAAGATTGTTGTTGAGTGGTGCTGGTAGGTCATTTGATTCCTCAAATGCGAAATGTCCCATGGCGATGTCAAGAAGGCCATCGTTGTCATAATCGAATTGTGTAGCACCTAAGTGGATAGCCTGAGTGTCGTTGATTTTCTCAGTGATGACCTTCGTAAAGATAAGACTGGACGGATTTGAGGCATCGCGAAAAAACAATCTGGTATTAGAGCCAAACCCGGAAGATAGCAAATCTAAAAACCCATCATTATTATAATCGCCCCATGTGGCTGTCGCAAATGAACCGGCCGAAGCCTCAAAAGACAACGGAGTAAATTCTGTAAAAGTGCCATTACCATTATTGGTATACAGCACATTCATGCTAGTAGCCCCAAGGTATAAATCAATATTGCCATCGTTATTGTAGTCCCCCCAGGCAGCATTACTTGCGTTTGCATCAAGGGCTACTCCGGGAGCAAGTGAGAAAGTTTCATCTCCGTTGTTTTTATATAGGCGAGAAGGTGCAGCTGGCGAGATTATTAACAGATCGGAATAACCATCGTTATCATAATCAGACCAAATAGCTGTAATCGCATTGTCATTATCGTTTACTAAATCTCCACCACTGATTTTAGTAAATGAATGATTAGTCTCTTGTTTAAACAATTGAAAATGTCCGTTATCGGAGCTATACGTAAGGAGATCAAGTAAGCCATCGTTGTTGATATCAGCCCATGACGAACCAAAGACCGTATTAGCAATTTCTGTTGCGATGTCACCAAGTTGTGTGGAGGTTGCTTTGGTGAATGTAAAGTCTCCGTTTCCACGATAGAAATCATAAACAAAGGGTTCTGATGCATCCGGATCTATACTATATCCAATGTCGGCTTTACCATCGTTGTCATAGTCAATGGCAAATGCGGAACCGAAGTAATATGCTTTGTCTTCTATTGTTATAATGTGTTGGATAAAGTTGCCTGTTCCAAGGTTTTCAAAAATTACTGGGTTAGAGCTATCTGATGCTCCATCAAAAGTTGATGTAAAAAAATCTTCTCTGCCGTCATTGTTGAAGTCTGCCCAAAATGCTCCAATGGTTGGAGCGGTGAAATCTGTGATGGCAGTTGACGAAACCACAAAATTTGGCTTTTTGAATACCAAAGACTTTACTGCAGAGTAACCTGATTCTAATGGTGTGCCGTTGCCATTACGAGCTTTCACGCGATAGTAATAAGTTGTACCTTCAACAACAGCGTTATCTATTAGCTTGACAGTTGGGTATGCAACGTTTGATCCAATCTGTGCAAAACCAGCAACTGCACTTACGGAAGATCGTTCAACAATATAAAATTTATCATAAAAACCACTTGTCCAGCTTACTTCAACGGATGAATTGGTAAGTGCTAATGCTTGTACGTTGGCGGGTATAGAGGGAGCGGGATCATTCGCATTCAAAGTCAATGTAATTGTTTCCGTTTCGTTAGCCCCGCACTGCCTCCACTTCAATGTCAATATGTTTGTTCCGTTCCAGGTTCCATTACCATTTGGTTTTAGATCGTTATCATTATTCGATCCGCTCACAAAAGTCTGTCCGCAGCTTTCATAGAAAATTTCTGAGTAGTCGCTACTTATACCCGCCAAACCCAGCGCAATATCACTAATTCGGTATCGGCCATTACCAAGACTAACTACGCCAACTGTCTTAGGTGTTGCTACCCCAAGACCGCTTTCATTAGCATTCACTGCGGTCCAGCTTCGATTATCGGGTATGGATTGAGCACATGAACTCAGGGTCGTAATGGACAATGGTGTTGTTGGTGTTGAAGAACCTGCGTCATTAGTAGCGTAGACACGATAGAAATAACTTGTCCCGGCTAGCACATTTTGATCTGTAAAAAAACCCTGAGCGCTGGGGGAGTAACACAAATCCTCGATCTCTCCTATTTTACTATAATTCACTCCGTTTGTGGATCGTTCGACAATAAACTTATAATCGAATGTAACAGACACATTATTATCGTTCCATTTTAATCCTATAGCTGTCGCAGACTTTCCTGTTGATATTAAGGTTGAAGGAGCCGCTGGAGTTGTTACAATTTTACTGCTTCGGTAGACATAATCCCCATCGAAAGCAAGATAGGCATAGCCACTTTTATCAATTTCAATATCGTTAATGTCATATACATATGCTGATGAAGGTAACAAGGTTTCCTCAAATGAAGCCCCGTCATCTCGTGATATGTGAACTTTGCCATCGCCAGTGGTAATGAAAATGTAACCATTTCGGGTTACAATCATGCGGTAGCCATTGTTTGGAGCGGTGTGTACCGTCCATGAAGTTCCTCCATTTGATGATACTGCAATTTGATCGTCATTATCACTGAAGAAATAGAATTTACCATTCACAGCAGCAAAATCGTCATCGATGAAATTCGATAAAGGAATGGTGGTGATTTTACTGGCTACTGCCGCTGTAATTACATTTGCGGTGTACGTGAAATCGATCTTGTAGTACTCAAAGACATCACCGGCAGTATAGTTTCTTACTTGCAACAACATGCGATTGGCTGATGCAAACTTTAGGTTTCCTTGTTCGCCGTATCCCCCATCATCATAAATATAAAAGTCCGCAGGAAGGCCAGTAACTGCAACGGGGCTGGCTGTCCAGTTTGTACCTTGATTGGAAGAATAGTATAACTTAAAGGGTTCATCGCTACCACTAAGTCCGAATACTTTATCATTGTCTGCACCTGCAGTTCCAACCCAATAGAAAGAAACAGGAGTAGTCAGGCTTGGCCAAGTCAATCCTTTATCTGTTGATCGATAAAGCGTAAGGTTGCTATTTGATAACGCATAGATTGCAGTACCTGCACTGTTCAAGTCAAGAAATGTAACTGGAGGAGGAAGCAGAGATTCCTTAGTCCAATTATTACCAAAATTTCCAGATGAAGACTCAAGTATTCCTGTGTTACCCGCATTTAAAAAGAGATTATTAAATCCATCGGCTTTTATTTTTGAAGCTCGAAGTTCTGCAATTCCTGTATTTGATTCTGTCGTGGAGGCACCTCCGCTCGTTGTTACATGGACACCGGATTGGCTACCAAAAAATGCTATTGAAGAGGCAGGAACAGAATAATCTTTTGAGGCAGCACAAATGGCTGAAAGTGTGCCGGATGGAAATGAACTTGCTTTAAGAGTCCACGCTGAAGCAGCACCGGCTACGGTTTTTGCATGCAATTTATGGTTCAGGTTATCAATGAAATACATGCCAAGGCCATCGCTAGTAAATTCAATGAAACTGAGGTAGCCAAACGTGGGGCTAATATTGGCATCAGAAATGGAACCTCCTTTTACAGTAGCCCAGCTTGCACCATCTGTAGAAGTGAATAAGCCCGTTTGAGTAACAGCATAAATTTTTCCTCCGGCATTTTCAGCGGCCATGCTATACACGGGGCCTACAGGGATATTTGTAGATGCCTCATTAAAGTTAATGCCCCCGTCTGTTGATTTGTAAGGTCTGTTGTACGTTCCATTATATTTTAAAATGAAAATCTGCTGGGAGGAATTGACAAACAAGTTATTGTCGTCAACATTATTTGCGGATGAGCGAAAAGTCCAGGTTGCTCCACTATTGGCCGATGTATAAATTCCACTATTGGCCAGCAGAACGAAATTGGTTCCTGTTATTTGTTTAATTCTTGAGCCGCTTGAGAACTGATTGCTCGTTGTTGTTCTTTTAGGAAACGTTACACCCTGATCCGTTGAAGCATATAACTCAGAGGAGGTAAGAAGAAATACTGTTGTGCCCGCAACTTCAATGTCGTAGAAATAATTATTAGATCCTGAAAAACTTAATGCTGTCCAGGTTACTCCATTGTCTTCAGAGACATAAGGTTGATGATTATTCCCAATGATAGCAAATGTGTTTCCGGATGTTGGATCGTATTCAATATCCAGAATTTCCCCTCCAAGCGGGCCACCGCGCTGTTCCCAAAACTCCTGCGCATAAGTTGATAAACTAAAAGCCAAAACACTTAAAACAATCAGTAAAACTCTTTTCATATAATCTGTATAAAATCTTGAATCACTAATTCGGATAATTTTTTACTTAATTCGGAAATTCAGGAAGTGCAATTGCACCAGGGCCCTCACCGTCTCCGCCGTCTGGCTCTGGATCGCCACCACCGCCGCTGAGTAAAACAGCGGCAACCCCTCCGACCACCAATACAGGAACTAATATTTTAACAGCACCAGGGATTTTCGGAACCACCTTGAAATAGGGAGTAAAGATTACATCTTCTCCGTTTCTTGAATCAGTAAACCGCAAACGATAATCTTTTCCGTTTTGTAACGAGGAGGGTACGTTCAATGTGTACTCTCCATTATTAGGCTGTGCCATATCTCCCTGCACGCGGTCGTTGCCCTTGAATAGTTCAATGTTCACAGGATTCGCATTGCCGGGTTTCCAGATGATTTCATATTGCTTGCCCTTTTTGTACGATTGGGTAGTACCGAAATCCTGAAGACGAATTACAGGCACATAAACTTTTCCGCGAATCTCAAGAGAGAGCTTCCCTTTATATCCTCCGTACTCATCCCGAATTTTCCATTCTATCTTTTTATTCGTGCCGGGTTTTACTTCAGGACCCACATCACCTGTAACTTTAGTGAGAGGTACTGTGAAATTGTCTTTTGACCCGTACAGGTTAATGAGAAAATCCTGGGATGCGTTGGAATATTCCAGGTCATACGTTACTACAACACGTTCAGCAATAAGCTCTACTTTTGTGACAGACACTTTTTGAGCATTGGCAAGAAATGGAAGCGCAACGAAAAGGAGTAAAAGTCTTTTCATGAGAGGGTATTTAGGGCGTCTAAGGTACTAAAAAACAGAATTTTATAGAGGTAACTCCGTGATCAATAATTCATGATGTGTGGAAAGTAACCCTATAGGAGAATGTTATTTTACCCTAACTGATTCTGCTCCAATTCACAGCCGATTTTTTGGTCATTTCGACCTGTTTTTTGATTACCGCGTTTTCCGACGCGATCAATTCAGGATCTTTTTCGATAATCGAGATGGCGGTTTCACGCGCTAATTGAAGAATTGGACCATCCTTTCCTAAGTCAGCAATTAGTAAATCCAATGCGCCACTTTGCTGTGTGCCCATAATGTCGCCCGGGCCGCGGAGTTTTAAATCGGTTTCTGCAATTTCAAAGCCATCGGTAGTGCGCACCATGGTTTCAATACGTGTGCGGGAGTCTTCACCCAGCTTATAGTCGGTCATAAGAATGCAATACGATTGATCAGCACCCCGGCCGACACGCCCCCGCAGCTGATGCAGTTGAGATAACCCAAATCGCTGTGCGCTTTCAATCACCATCACCGATGCATTGGGTACGTCCACACCCACTTCAATCACCGTAGTGGCCACCATGATTTTTGTCTCCCCCTTTACGAACCGGCCCATTTCAAAATCCTTAGCTTCAGTTTTCATCTTGCCGTGTAAAATGCTGATGGGCATCTCCGGAAAAGCACGGGCAATGCTTTCGTAGCCATCCATTAAATGCTTGAGATCTAATTTTTCTGATTCTTCAATCAATGGATAAACAATGTATACCTGACGACCTTCTTCAATTTGCTTTTTGATGAAGCCATTCACTTGTAGCCGGTGTGAATCGTAACGATGTGTGGTAATGATAGGCTTGCGGCCTTTCGGCATTTCATCGATGACCGAAATTTCCAAATCGCCATACAATGTCATGGCTAACGTGCGCGGAATGGGCGTGGCTGTCATCACCAGTACATGAGGAACTGTACCAATGTTTTTCTGCCACAGTTGCGAACGTTGCGATACTCCAAAGCGATGCTGTTCATCAATGATGGCCAGTCCAAGTTTATTGAATTTCACCTCATCTTCCAGCAGCGCGTGTGTACCTATCAATATTTTGAGTTCACCGTTTTGCAATGCTTCGTGCAGAATTTTACGCGCGCTTTTTTTTGTCGATCCGGTGAGCAGCGCAATGGAGATGTTCATTTTGTCTGCGTACTTTTTCAGACCTGCGTAGTGTTGCTGGGCTAAAATTTCTGTTGGCGCCATCAAGGCTGCCTGTGCTCCACTGCCAACAACAAGAAGTAAGCTGATGAAAGCGACAATGGTTTTTCCACTCCCCACATCACCCTGTAACAAACGGCTCATCTGTTTTCCCGATTTCATATCGGTGTAGATTTCACGGATCACGCGTTTTTGCGCTTCGGTGAGAGGAAAGGGAAGATGATCTTTATAGAAAACGGTAAGCAACGCGGTGTCACTAAACACAATTCCTTTGAATTTCTCCTGGCGCACCACTTTCATTTTCAACAGCCGAAGTTGTAAATAAAAGAGTTCTTCAAATTTTAAACGCTGTTGGGAAGCATGAAGCAAGTCGTGCGACTGCGGAAAATGAATATTGACCAGTGCTTCCTTTTTAGAAATTAGTTTCTGTTTTTTCAGCAGGTAATCAGGCAGCGACTCACGGATATGCGGTTGTGCGCCGCGCAAAATTTCTTTTTGCAGTTTATTGATCGCTTTGCTATCGATATGCCTGCTTTTTAATTTTTCTGTGAGCGGATACACCGGTTGAAGAAAACCACCGGCATCACTTTTTTCAGAAACTACATCGACCTCAGGATGTGCGATGGAGAGTTTGTTTCCAAAACTGTTCAGTTTGCCGAAGATAATGTATTCGGTATTTGTTTTTACTTTATCCAGCGTCCAGGTGATGGCCTGAAACCAGACAAGTTCTAAATCACCCGTACCGTCATTAAAATTAGCAACAAGTCTTTTTTTGAATCCACCACCTACGATGCCCATGGAGGTGATTTTTCCTTTTACCTGAATGCCGATACCCAATAAGGCAGGATCGGATTTTATTTCTTTGACGGTATAAAACTTCGTGCGGTCTTCATAACGGAAAGGAAAGTATTGAAGCAAATCACCAAACGTAACAATGCCCAATTCTTTTGAAAGCAAAGCCGCGCGTTGTGGTCCAACCCCTTTTAAAAATTCAATGGATGTATCAAAGAAACCGGCCAAGTCAATTTATGATTTACACTAAGATCAATTTCCTTTCTTAAAGGTTGGATTATTGGATAGAAGTTGATGGCTATGATGAACAGTCAGAATGTCAATCCGTGATGAATCAACAATGCGGTATATGATTCGATAATTACCTTCCATTAATTCCCTGATATCTCCTGAGCTTATTTCTGGAACAATTCGTCCAGAATGAGGGAAAGTTTCTAATACAACAGTTCTATCAAAAAATCTTTCTGTTTGTATTTGCGCATACCTCTCAGAATCCTGAGCAATGAATTCAGCTATATTGGCAATGTCTTCTAGAGATTGTGTGGTCCATTTTACTTCAACAGCCATTTTTTAAGCTGCTTTTTTGCTTCTGCCGTGGAATGAACCTGATTGTTTTTGGACTGCTCAAGTCCAAGCTCAACCTTTTGAAGGAGGATTACCTTATCAATCAATTCGTCAATGGAAAATTGATCAGGCATTTCCTTAATTGTTTGCAAAAGCTTTTCTTTTGTGAGCATATCCAAAGTTAAAGAAAATATTCTTTAAAATACCGCGTAAATCGGCACATTGATCAATTGATAATTGACTAATTAATGCGTCTCCACTCCAGCGTATTGATCATGTGCATGAGGTCTTTCTTCACATAGTCGATCGCAGGTTTGAGTGAATCGTTTTGAACTTTGGTGTCAAAATACAAAGCGCCGCGTAAAAAGTTGTCTGTCGAGTCCGTCATCGTAAACTGAAACTGACTGGGAACTTCTCCTTCGATTTCGGCAATCACAGCTACTTTCCCGCTCGGGGTGCGCGTGATGGTTTCGTCTATCGCGTATGCTTTCACCTGATGTTTTGAGGTGAGCGTTGTGGCATCCGTAACAAATTCCTTTAGCAGCTTGTTATCGCGTTTAATTTTCTTGTACGTGATGTGTACGTTGGCCTTGAGTTCTGGATAATACACCATGACCCAATAACGTTCTCCGAATTTTGATGAATCCCGAAGTAATTTAGCTTGTTCAGAATATTCAAATCGATAGGGAAACGTATCGGGTAAAAGTGTGTATACCGGTGGAGGGAGCTCCAACCGGTTATACCCTTTTTGTTTTGGCTGATAATCTTTTCCGCAACTGCTGAGGCACAGAATAAATAAAACGAAAATGACGAAAGGAAAAATTCTCACGTTCTAAAATGGAAGATCATCCGTTGCCGTGTCTTCCGATTTTTCACGGGAAGCGGTGCTGGTTTCATACGTGTTCGATTTACCCGGAGAAGATGGAGCGTATTCCTGATTTCCACCACCGCCACCAGGTCTTGATCCAAGGAGCGTAAGGTTATCGCCAATGATTTCTGTCGTGTAGCGTGTTACGCCATCTTTGTCCCACGACCGTGTTCGAAGTTTTCCTTCGATGTACACCTGATCACCCTTGTGCAAGTATTTTGCTGCGATATCGGCTAGCGCACGCCATACCACTACGTTATGCCACTCTGTGATTTCCTTTTTGTCGCCGGTGGTTTTGTCCTTATAACTTTCGGAAGTGGCCATGGTGAAGTTGGCTACCGTCGCACCGTTTTCAAGATTTCTTACTTCCGGGTCTTTGCCCAGTCTTCCCACTAAAATTACTTTGTTTACGCCTGACATATATTGTTGTTGTTTATTTACGATGAATGGACCGCGAACTGCAGTAAGACAAAAATACCAAAATTAACGCCTACTTTAAATAGCCCCGATCTTTTAGAAAACGACTAATCAAAACAGGTTTTGGCAATGCTGCGATCTGTTTAAAGGAGAAAAATTTGTATTTGACCAACCCGTGGGTCTGGATTTTCTCATCCCAGGGAAGCTCGAAGAATGTGGCAAACAGCGTTTGATGAGAAAGCACATGCTTATACACAGTGCTTACATTTTTTAACGCAGATTTCCTGATATGACGCAAAGCAGGATTTTCCTTGATCAGCTTTTCAAGGGTGAAAGGTTTTTCATGTTCCACAGAAAAAAAATCATGAAGACCTTGCCAGATATCCTTTTCACCACGTTGCCGCATCAATATTTTTTTTTCTTTGGAAAAAACGAAATAATAGAAATAGCGCTTTCTGGTTTTTTGTTTTTTCGCCTTTACAGGAAGAATTGCCTGCAAGTCGTTGTTAAATGCAACACATTGCTTTTTAAACACGCAAACTTCACACGCGGGATTTTTGGGTACGCATTGCAATGCGCCAAATTCCATAATCGCCTGATTGAATGTATCCGGCTCTTCCTGTGAAATGAGTTCGTTGGCCAGTTTGAAGAATGTAGCTTTTCCCTGATTGGATAAGATGTCTTCATCAATACCAAATATTCGCGCGAGTACACGAAATACATTTCCATCAACAACAGCAATTTTTTCCCCAAAAGAAATCGAAGCAATAGCTGCGGCTGTGTATGATCCTATTCCGGGAATTTTCTGAAGTTCGATGAACGAAGACGGGAATACGCCTTTGTATTCATCCACAACTTTTCTGGCTCCCTTATGCAGATTTCTCGCTCGTGTGTAGTAGCCAAGTCCCTGCCAAAGACGCAGCACATCCTGCTCTTTTGCTGCAGCCAATGCCTGAATCGTTGGATACTGTTCTACAAATCGATGATAGTAATGCAATCCCTGGGCAACGCGTGTTTGCTGAAGAATAACTTCGGAGAGCCATATTTTGTAAGGGTCTTTTGTCGTGCGCCAGGGAAGCGACCTTTTATTTTCCTGGTACCAAGTGATCAGCTTATGCGCAACAACTCCATTCCTCATCGAAGTAATGGCGAGCTAATCTTTTGCAATTACCTTCGTGCCCTGTACAGCAAAATTCCTGAAGCCGGATTTATACCCTACCAATTTTCCATCTTTATAAATAAGGAAATCATATTCAAAAGGAAGGACTATCGCTTTTGGATTGTAGATTTCAAAAACTCCGTATGTAGTATTTTTTTTACCAGCTACCAGGAATGAATTTACGCTGATAAGATCATCATATTCAAAGGGCAATAGTACTTTGTTGCCCTTGTCTACCATGCCAAGCTTTCCATTCTTTTGTGCCAGCATGGGGAATTTATAAGTAGATCCACCGTAATTGGACGTTGAAGCCGGAAGAAACTGATCATACTCCGGAGCGATCACAACTCTTCCCGACTCATCATAAATACCAACCTTGTTGTTCTTGGTTGCTAAAAGATACGTACCGCCATCGATGTATTGACTTTGAATATTCGAAAAGGAAGTTAGAATAGGTTGATTGGATCGATCGATGAGTGAGTACACGTCTTTCTTTTTTACAATAAGACTTCGATTGGTCTTTTCAATCACATCGTATTCAATCGGCAGAATGGTTTGGCCGTCCAGGGATATAATACCTTTCCAGGAGCCTTTGGTCACGATGAGCTGATCACGCTGGTAGGAAAGTATGCGGTCATACACAAGCGGAATAGCCGCTACACCGTCTGCTTTTAATATACCTTGCTTGCCATCTTTTGTGGCTGTATAATAGGTGCCACCAAGTCCATAAAAATATTCTATCCGTTCGTATTGAATTGGGATAATAGTTTTTCCCATAAGATTGATTGTACCGTCTTTACCACCCAGACGTACGATGATTTGATCGTCATCCACCTTTCTTAAGGATTCATACCATGTTTCAAACAAGGGTTGTCCGTCATCGCCGTAATAATTATACAATCCATTTTTTTTTGCTGTGATGTAATCCCCATAAGTGCTCAACTCTTCAAACTCAGCTGGAAGAACCAACTGTTTGGATGCAATATTGAGTAATCCATATTTGCCAAATTGTTTTACTGTCAGTAATAACGAAGACGATCTTCCTCTGCTCAGGTGCTCATACATGAAAGGGATAATGATATCATTTTGTGAATTGATCACGCCGTACAAACCACCCTTCGATCCGATATAGAAAAGTTGGTTATCCACCTCGAACGAACTGAAGCCTTCATAAATCATGGGCACGATCACTTCTCCTTTTGTGTTAATCACTCCGGTTTTGCCATACATGGTCACCGAAGCCTGATCATACCGCGAAAAGTTATTATAGATCGATTCAAAAATAAAAGGAGTAAGTTTTTTCTGGGTTTGATAGGTGTATAATGCATAGCGCTGATTGCCATACCCGCTCCCCTGGTATACAATGCTGATGTCTTTGGCTACGATAGACTCTTGCAAATAATAAGGTTCCGTGCCATCCCTCATCGGCTCGCGCATAGCACGTGTTGGTTCAGTATCGAGTCTGATTTCTTCGATCATCACCTCTTCGACGGGTTCAGCCATAAGAATAATATCTTCCTGTTCTGCCTTTTTTTCTTTTTTTGATTTCTTTTTGTCTTGTGCGCTGCACACAAAGGATGTAAAGATCAGAACGAGAAGGATCCAGGACATTTTTTTCATTAGCATCGTATTTATTTTATGGATTGAGGGAAAACAAGACCCCAAAATTAGAAATAAAGCCATCAGGCGAGGTTCATTGATTTTATTTTTTCCTGTGGCATCGGTGTGCACGCATTTATGCTTAAATCATATTGAATTCCTGTTTCGGGTTCATCCTTAGGATTTTTTGCAGAAAAAAAGAAAGATATTTCTACACATCTTCATGATTATCAGGAAATTCATTTTGTGTTTGGTTATTCTCGTTTAAATTTGCCGACCCAAGAAAAAACTCAATCTAAAATAATATACTCGTGACTAAGGCAGATGTAATTACACAAATTGCGGACAAAACAGGAATTGACAAGGCAGATGTATCCGCTACCGTTGAAGCATTTTTCAACATTGTAAAATCTTCGATGTCTGGCGGCCAAAACATCTATATCCGCGGATTTGGAAGTTTTATCAATAAAAAGAGAAAAAAGAAAATCGCACGTAATATATCCCGCAACACAGCCATTGTAATTGATGAGCATTACATCCCCAGTTTTAAACCCGCTAAGATCTTTGTCAACAAGATCAAGAACAGCGATAAAGTAAAGCAACTTGCGGAGAAGAGTTAATAGTTAATTGTTATCAGTTAAAAGTTAATGGTAGTCCTGCGAGTAACCCCAATTAAGTTTTAACCATTACCTGATAACTGGATTCCATGGTAAAGACCCGGATTATATTAGTTGTTGCCTGTGCCATTGTGATATGGCTTCTATTTCTGTTGCCCAAAGCGGTAGTGGAAAATGAGAGTCAGTTGGCGGCACCATCAGATAGTAGTGCAACGGCCACCATGCCAGCAAATGCCCATACAGCCGTTTCGGAATCGCTTGCAAAAAAAATCAAAGCTTTACGCAACAAATACTTTCAGAGCCCTCAAGAACAAAAAAGTTCTATCTTTGCCGACTCTTTGGCCGACCTGTATAAGGAAGCGGGTCAATTTGACAGCGCAGCATGGTTTGCTGAGAAAACCGCAACGTTCTTTAATAATAAGAAGAGTTACCTGAAGACTGGAAACAGCTATTACGAGGCTTATACCTTCGCCATGGACGCTCAAAAAAAGGAGATATTGGCTGAGAAGACGAGGGAATATCTTGGAAAGGCATTGACGCTTGATCCAAAGGACCTGGAGTCTAAAGCGAAAATCGCGTTGACCTACTTTAGCTCGAATCCGCCTCAGGGTGTTGCGATGCTGCGAGAAGTGATCAATGAAGATCCTGAAAACGAGTTTGCGCTCTTCAATTTGGGGACGTTATCTATCCAATCCCGTCAGTTTGCCAACGCAGTAGACCGATTTGAAAAGCTGGTGGCGGTAAACCCGAATCATCTTCAGGGTCAGTTTTGGTTGGGAGTGGCGTATATGAATAACAATGCGCGCGATAAGGCTCGTGCGCAATTTGAGAAAGTAAAAAAAATGGATAAGGATCCGGCTGTACAGGCTACGGTGGATTCTTATCTGAAAGATTTAAAATAAACCGAAAGCATTATGCCAAGTGGAAAGAAAAGAAAGAAACACAAAATGGCCACTCACAAACGCAAAAAACGTTTGAGAAAAAACCGTCATAAGAAAAAGTAAGCTGATCCTGTTTCAGGATTAGATTGCTAAACACTATTACTTTATAGTTTTAACATATTTAATTCAACTCCTTTGAGCAACGAACTTATTATTAGTGCGACTCATGAAGGAAGTCGAATAGCTCTATTAAAGGATAAGACACTTGTAGAATTCCATAACGAAGAGGAAGGAAGCAAGTTTGTAGTTGGTGACATTTACCTGGGCACAGTTAAAAAAGTGGTTCAGGGGCTGAACGCAGCATTCATCGATATCGGGTATGAAAAGGATGCATTCCTTCACTACCTGGATCTTGGGCCGCAATTCAACTCGTTACAAAAGTTTACCAAGCTTGTCCGCACGAAAAAGATCACAGGAGGCAGGTTGGAGAAATTCCAGCTTGAGAAAGACATTGATAAGCACGGCAAAATTGGCCAACAGCTTACAAAAGGTCAGCTGATTCCTGTTCAGGTTGTAAAAGAACCGATCTCTACCAAAGGGCCACGACTTTCCTGCGATGTCTCCATACCAGGCAGATACCTGGTGCTGGTACCGTTTTCTTCCACGGTCAGCGTGTCAAAAAAAATCACCAGCAGCGAAGAGCGCAAGCGACTCCTGCGCCTTATCCAATCGATCAAACCCGAGAATTTTGGTGTTATCATTCGTACCGTAGCGGAAGGCAAAGAAGTAGCAGAACTTGATAAAGACCTTCGTACACTGGTAAAAAACTGGGATGAAGGAATTGCCCGTCTGGTCACTGCCAATCCGCGCGAAAAGGTGATCGGAGAGCTTAACAAAACATCTTCTATCCTTCGCGATTTATTGAACGAATCGTTCGACAACATACAGGTTGACGATAAAAAGATTTATGAGGAGATCAGGACGTACATTCAGAACAATGCGCCCGACAAGGAAAAGATTGTAAAACTTTACTCTGGTAAGGCTAAGATATTTGAACACTTTGGTGTAGAAAAGCAAATCAAGGCCGCTTTTGGGCAGACTGTGAGTTTGCGGGGGGGCGGATATTTGATTATTGAACACACCGAAGCACTTCATGTTATTGATGTAAACAGTGGTAACAAATCCAACCGCGAGCAAAATCAGGAAACAACAGCACTGTCGGTAAACCTGGAAGCCGCAAGGGAAATTTCCCGTCAGCTTCGTTTGCGTGATATGGGTGGGATCATTGTGGTAGATTTCATTGATATGAAGAGCATGGATAACAAAAAACTTATCTATGCTACCGTGAAGGAGGAAATGGGTGCGAGCGATCGTGCCCGTCATACTGTACTTCCGCTATCGAAATTTGGACTGATGCAGATCACACGCGAACGCGTGCGTCCGCAGATGAATATTGCCACCAAAGAAGTTTGCCCCACCTGTAACGGCACGGGCAAAATCACTGCCTCGATTCTTGTTTCCGACCAGATTGAAAAAAATATCGAGCATTTGTTTGTACAGCAAAATGAAAAGCATCTGGTCATTGCGTTGCATCCTTACCTTCATGCCTATTTCACGTCAGGCATTATTTCGCAGCGAGTGAAATGGTATTTCAGGTATAAGCGTTGGGTGACGCTCGTAAAGGATACCTCCATGGCGATGACGGAATTCAAATTCCTGAACCGGGATGGAGAAGAAATAGAGCTGTCACAACAGCAACAGACGGTAGCGCTCGCGGATTAACTAAGGCTCATGACGCTGACAACGTGTCATTTACTGCAAGCTGGAATGAATTTTGAAATCCGACTTTGCGCAATAACTATTTAAAAAAATCTACAATTATGGCAGTTCAGGAAAAGGGAAACATCTCGATCCATACCGAAAACATATTTCCGATCATTAAGAAATTTCTTTACTCCGATCACGAGATTTTTCTTCGGGAGCTGGTGAGTAATGCTGTAGACGCTACCCAGAAATTAAAAAAGCTAGCCTCCATGGGAGAATTTAATGGTGAGCTGGGCGACCTTAAAATTGAAGTAAGCTTTGATAAAGAAAAAAGGACGATCACCGTAAGTGATAAGGGTCTTGGCATGACCACCGAAGAAGTAAAAAAATACATCAATCAGATTGCGTTTTCCGGTGCCGCTGAATTCGTTGAGAAATTCAAAGATAAAGGAGACGCCAAGGATATCATTGGAAAATTCGGTCTTGGATTTTATTCTTCATTCATGGTGGCTGATAACGTAGAGATCATTTCACGTTCATACAAAGCTGCCGAAGACGAAGCGGCCAAATGGATTTGTGATGGATCCACTGAATTCGAACTTTCCACAACCACAAAAGCAGAACGCGGAACCGATGTTATTCTTCATGTTAACGCAGACTCCGATGAATTTCTCGATGAATACAGACTGAAAAGTATTCTTGAAAAATACTGCAAGTTCCTTCCGGCGGAAATCAAGTTTGGCACAAAAGAAGAAAGCGTAGAAGATGGGGTTGACAAAGACAACAAACCAAAATTTACGAAAGTAACGGTTGATAATATTATCAATAATCCCAACCCGCTTTGGGCAAAATCACCCAACGAATTGAAGGATGAAGACTACCTGAAATTTTACAAAGAGTTATATCCCTTTTCGGAAGACCCGCTTTTCTGGATTCATTTGAATGTGGATTACCCCTTCACATTAACGGGAATTTTGTATTTCCCTAAAGTGAAGAATGACTTTGAAATGCAGAAGAACAAGATTCAACTGTACTCAAGACAAGTGTTCATTACGGACGAAGTGAAAGATGTTGTTCCTGATTTTCTGATGTTGCTTCATGGCGTTTTGGATTCTCCGGATATTCCATTGAACGTGTCGCGCAGCTATTTGCAAAGCGACAGCAATGTGAAAAAGATCAGTCAGCATATTACCAAGAAGGTTGCCGACAAACTTCAGGACATGTTCAAGAAGGACAAGAAGGAGTTTGAGAAAAAATGGGATGATATCAACATCTTCGTGAAGTACGGGATGATCAGTGATGAAAAATTCTATGAGAAAGCGAAGGATTTTGCGTTGCTGAAAAATACGGATGGTGAATACTACACGTTGGACGATTACAAAGAAAAAGTAAAACCGATCCAAACGGATAAGGATGGTCAAACTGTTTATCTCTACACCACTGACGTAGGAAAGCAGGATGCCTTTATTCAATCAGCGAAAAGCAAAGGCTACGATGTGATCCGCCTGGATGGTGTACTCGACAGCCATTTTGTAAGCAACCTGGAACAGAAGCAAGAGAAAGTACAACTTAAACGTGTTGACAGTGACACGATCGATAAGCTCATCGCGAAGGATGAGAAAGTGGAAAGCGTTTTAAGCAAAGACGAGGAAGAGCAGGTAAAATCTATCTTTGAAAAAGCTATTAATAACAAGGCCATGACACTTGCCACAGAGGCGATGTCGCCGAATGATTTGCCTGTGACCATTACCATGAGTGAGTGGATGCGCAGAATGAAAGACATGGCCCGTACTGGTGGCGGTGGAGGAATGTCTTTTATGGGCAACATGCCTGATACCTACAATGTCGCCATCAATGGAAATCACACCATTATGCAAAAGATTCTCAAAGCAGACAGCGAGGAACAAAAGATAAAACTCGCCAAGCAGACCTACGACCTGGCGTTACTTTCTCAAAATATGCTAACGGGCGCTGACCTTACCAACTTTATAAAAAGAAGTGTTGAGTTAGTGGGTTAACCAAAGGTGTCCCACACCTCTAAGGTGTGGGACACCTATTCCGCGCATAAAATATTTTTTAAGTATCTTCGTTAGTAAGTTATTTATGACGCGCAACCTCGTTTTTCTATTTATTTTTATTGCTGCTGTTGCACAAGCGCAGGAGAATAATAATGAACCCCGTGTTCAGGAAGGTCAATTTACTTTTGATACGGATAAGCCTTTCACATTGCTGGAGCTTGATGAAAAGATAGAAGACCCTATCGTAGTCAAAAAGAAGAAGCCAAAGAAAAAAACATTCTATGGCGTTAAAACAAAAAAGGCATTTACCCGCAAAGGGTACTCCCCCAATATTACTATTGAATTATTTTACGTTCTGAAATATCCCGAAAAGCCAAACGGCTTTGCCCGTGATATTTACTGGTACGACTTCACGCGAAGGGAAATTCGCAAGACCGATAAATTCGACCCGACAAAAGGAGTTTTGCTTCATGGACCTTATAAAAAAATGCTTGGCCAGGTTGTCATCGAAGAGGGCATTTACTTTAAAGGCACAAAGCATGGACGATGGATGAAGTATGATAAACAGGATCTCCTGGACGATAAAGAAAAATATTATAAGGGGTGGCCCAAAGAATCGCTTGTTACGTACTATGATCCGACAGACCGAAAAAAGATAAAAGAGATCGTGCCGATTGAATTTGGTGAACGCGAAGGATATTATTATTTGTTTCATGAGAATGGTACGATTGCCGTAACAGGCGAATACCATTGGGATCAAAAAGTGAATGATTGGATTGAAAATTTCCCTTCTGGCAAAAGAAAGAAGGTGGTGAGTTATCCGAAAGAGCCCTTTGACAAGGAAGCTCATCCCTTCACGAGAAAAGAATTTAATGATAAAGGCAAAGAGACTTACTCTGCCAATAATTAATCTGTTTTTTTGCTGAGTGCTCTCGTCACACCAGTTGATGAAATTGTCAATACATTGAGCAGACGAATTTTTTGCCGATGTTGTGATTTTAGGGTACGGGCTTCCGCGGACAAGCGGATAGACTAATCCTTCTTCTCTTTCACAAGATCCGAGAACATACTATTGAAGACGGATAAAATGAGACTGAACGCTAAGGCCCACCAAAAACCGTCGACCGTGAAACCCGGAACAAAATAATCGACAAGCAAAATGATGATGGCGTTGATCACCAGTAAAAACAGACCCAATGTGAAAATGGTGAGCGGAATGGTGAAAATAATAAGGATGGGTTTTACAAGGACATTGGCTATGGCCAATACAACAGCCACAAGAATGGCCGATCCATAGTCATCCACGGAAACTCCGGGAAGGAGGTAGGCGGAGAGCACCACGCCAAGGCCAGTTAAAAGGAAACGCAGAATTACATTCATAAACCAAATTAAAAATTATACCTCAATATCTGCTTTTAAGTTGAGCCATCAAACCCTAACTTCGGCCTCCATGCACTATGCTATTGTTGATATTGAAACCACCGGAGGGTATGCCGATAATCATCGGATCACCGAGTTGGCGATCTATCACTATGATGGCACTCACATTACCGATGAGTTTCATACGCTCATTAATCCGGGAAGGAAAATCCCGTATTTTATCACAGGACTTACCGGAATAACTTCTGCCATGGTAGAAGACGCACCTTCATTTGAAGACGTGGCACACGAAATTTTTGAACGATTGAACGATCGAGTATTTGTGGCACACAATGCTCATTTTGATTACAGTTTTATAAAAAAGGAGTTTGAGGCCGTTGGTATCAACTGGAATTCAAAAAAACTTTGTACGGTGCGCCTGAGTCGAAAAATTATCCCGGGTCTACATTCGTACGGTCTGGGACGTCTTGCTGAAAGTTTAGGTATTAGGATTCCAAATCGCCACCGTGCTGGTGGAGATGCACAGGCTACTGCCAAAATTTTTGAAATTCTTTTACAGCGTGATGACAGCGGTGTTATTGTTAAAGCGCTCAAACGCAACTCGGGAGAAACCATTCTTCCACCCAATCTTCCCCGAGAAGAATTTAATAAACTACCAGCAAAACCCGGTGTATATTATTTTCATGATGCGCGCGGAACGGTTATCTACGTGGGCAAGGCAATCAATATCAAAAAACGAATTGCCGGGCACTTCACGGGCGAAGCACGTGAGTGGAACAGATCGAACATCAGAAACGAAATTCACAGCATCAGTTTTGAGCTTACCGGAACTGAATTGATCGCGCTCATTCTTGAAGCTCAGGAAATTCAAAGGTTGTGGCCCAAGTATAATCTTGCTCAAAAATATAAAACGGAGGAGTGGGGTATCTACAACTATGAAGATCGAAATGGCTATTTGCGTTTTTGTGTAAACACCGTAACACGTGGCAACAAGCCGCTGATTGCATTTACAAGTAAGGGCGATGCCTGGAATTTTATGTGGGAAAAAGTAAAGGCATATAAGCTTTGTCCGAAGCACAGTGGATTGCAATTGTCCAAAGGGTTATGCTACAGTTATCAGACGGGGGATTGCGATGGAGCATGCATGGGTGTGGAGACACCAAAAAAATATAATAAAAAAGCACAAAAAGCCGTTGAATCATTTTTTGAAAAGGGCGAGTCTGTTGCCATCATTGGTCACGGTCGAAGGCATGAAGAAAAATCACTGGTGTTGGTAGAGCGGGGAAATTATCTTGGCTTTGGATTCTTTAATACCGACGAAACAATTTCCGATCTGGAATCGGCAAAAAATTATATTAAAATAGGCAAGGATAACCGCGTGGTTCAAAACGCTGTCAATTCTTTTCTGATGAATCCCAAAGGAAATCAGGTCTTAACATTTTAATTTTTTCTTGTTCTGCCGGTAATACCGGGATACAAGGTTGTGACGGGATCACTAATAAAAAATTCTTTTGTATTGATATTCATCATGGACAAAGGACCATACCAGCCTGCTCCGGTATCCATCATCCACACTTCGCAACACTTGAGGGGGCATGGCGATGCGATGGGTGTATGTCCGATATAAATTTCATCAAACTTCGTGATGGGTTTGCTAATTCCCTGATTGTAAAAATCGGTAGCAGATGTAGCCAGCGTACGATCCCACAAAAAAACAGAAGGACCTTGCTGTTCGAGACTTCGATCTGTTAAAATACCGGCATGCACGAAAAGTTTGTTATTTTCTACGTGATAAAGCTTTGCCCTTTTTATGAAATCGATATGTGAACGGGGAATGGCATCAGCGTAGGAATTGCAGGTCGCTTCACCTCCATGTACGAACCAACTTTCTGCCATCATGCCAGTCTCCATCCAGTCCAGCATAATCATATCGTGGTTGCCTAATATGAAAATCAGGCTCTTGATTTTCATCAATTCATCTACGCATTCTTTCGTTTCCGGCCAACCATCACAGACGTCACCCAATGCGATGAGGCGATCGGTTTCATAATCAAAAGATGCTCTTTCCAAACATTGTTTCAGGGCACGAAATGCACCGTGAATATCCCCCATTACAAAAGTTCTGTTCATTTCAATAATCCTTCCTCTTAAAACATAAATTCCACAACAACTTAACGCTCAAATACCTATAATTGCTGTTCAAAAAGGAAAAAAGCGAGTATGGCATTCGAATCAACTTCTGAACTACATCAGGAACACAGAGAAAAAATAGCCCAGGTAACCCGTGAAGTTGCTAAGGTAGTTGTTGGACAGGATTATTTGGTAAATAGGCTGTTGGCAGGGTTGTTCACCAACGGTCATATTTTGCTGGAGGGTGTTCCCGGCTTGGCAAAAACGCTCACCATAAGTACCCTTGCCCAGGTATTGCATTTGGATTTTCAACGCATTCAATTTACCCCTGATTTATTGCCAGCCGATCTTGTTGGCACAATGATTTACAATCAGAAGGAAGGAAAATTTGAGGTAAAGAAAGGACCTATTTTCGCCAATATTATTTTGGCCGATGAGATCAACCGTTCGCCGGCAAAAGTTCAATCGGCGTTGCTGGAAGCCATGCAGGAAAAGCAGGTAACGATCGGCGAAACGACTTTTAAACTTGACAGGCCTTTCCTTGTGCTTGCAACACAAAACCCGGTTGACCAGGAAGGAACCTATCAGCTTCCCGAAGCGCAGATCGACCGGTTTATGTTGAAAGTGTTTGTGAATTATCCTTCCAAGGATGAGGAGCTTGAAATCATGCGAAGAATTTCGAACATGCAATTTGATTTCAAAGTAAATCAGGTGCTCACGAAGGAAGATATTTTTGCAATACGTGAAGGAGTAAATAAAGTAAAGATTTCTGAGTCACTCGAAAAATACATTATTGAATTGGTGACATCCACGCGTCAGGCCAAAGAATACAAGCTTGATCGTGAGGCACAGTATATTCAGTTTGGTGCTTCGCCCCGAGCCAGTATCAATCTCAATCTTGCGTCAAAGGCAATTGCATACATGGATGGACGCGACTATGTTCTCCCGGAAGATATCAAAGAGGTAGCTCTGGATGTGATGAACCACCGGATCCTGCTTAACTATGAAGCAGAAGCAGATAACGTAAAGACATCGGATATTGTTAAGGTTATTCTGAATAAGATTCCGATCAATAAATAATCCATGGTCTGTGTCTAATCCCATGGTCTGTGTCCCCACAGACCATGATTATTAATGTATGTCCCGATTCCTGTCGGAAATGCGCAGGCTATTTTAATGCCTCGTATTACCCCATCTTTACTTTCATTATCACTGGTTTATCGCAATGTTATTTGATTTTTGAGCTATCGTGCTGAAATTTAACGGGTTGAATTTCATGAGCGAGAGCCCGAATTGCCTGACGTAAGACCTTTTCGGCCCGGGATTAACAATTTCGTAACACTACAGACCAAGCGGGGTAACACTGTAGCCACACCTTTGCAGCAAATAAATAATCTATGCTACGAAGTGTCTGCGGCTTTGTTTTTTCTCTTCTCATTTCGATCTCTGCGGTTGCTCAAACCGGAAATATCAAAGGAACGATCAAGGACGAAACGACCGGTGAAACAATCATTGGTGCCAATATTTTTCTGGAGGAAACAAGTCAGGGCGCTGTTACTGACATCGAAGGTAATTTCAGCATACCAAAAGTAAAAGTTGGAAAATACAACCTGCTCGTTTCTTATATTTCATACACATCAAAAACTATTTCGATTGACGTGTACCCTGATCAAAGCACCGTAGTAAATACGGCTTTGAAAGATGCATCCGAGGAACTGGAGACCGTTAGAATCGTTGCAAGAAAATCAACCGATACCGATATTTCCGTGATCACCGATTTAAAGAAAGCGGACCTGGTGGCAGTTGGTATTTCATCCCAGCAAATCAGAATGTCACAGGATCGTGATGCCGCACAGGTGATTCGCCGGGTTCCCGGGGTTACCATTATTGGAAATCGTTTCGTGAATGTGCGCGGACTTAGTGAGCGCTACAGCACAGTACTTCTTAACGGAATTATCGCTCCGAGCACAGAAGTAGACTCGAAAGCGTTTTCATTCGATCTTATTCCCAGCAGCATGCTTGATCGTATGTTGGTTTATAAATCAGGATCTGCGGAGCTACCTGGAGAATTTGCAGGCGCCGATATTAACATCTTCACGAAAAACAATGTTGAGGAAAATTCATTTTCAATTTCAGTTACCGGAGGATACCGCGCCAATACGACAGGAAAGAATGTTCAGCTCAGTGAAGAAAGGGGTAGCCTTGATTGGATGGGAATTGATGATGGTACGAGAAAATTACCTGCAGAATTCCCTAAGGTAAACCTTCGCACATTGACACTGGCTGGCCCGACCGAATCCAATGAGCTGATCAACGCGACTAAAAGTTTACCGAATACTTGGGGTACGCGAGGTTTAACGGCGTCACCGGATTTCAGAATGAACATGGACATGGCGAGAACCTTTATGATCGGCGAACGCAAACTGGATAACATTACTTCTGTTAGCTATGCAGTAACCAATCAACAATTGGAATTAAGCCAAAACTATTACGATGTTTTTTCTACAATCACTCAGAAAAGTACACCGCGTTATCAATATCAGGATACGCGCTTCACACAAACCAACAGATTGGGAGCGATCAGCAATTTCACATATGTCATCAGCCCGGCTCATCGACTTGAATTTAGAAACTTCTATAATCAACAGGGTCAAAACCAATCCACGCTCCGCAGTGGAACGGAGGATGCACAAGGCTATGATGTTAAGAATCAGTCCTTCAATTATTTTGACAGAAATATTTACTCAGGTCAACTTTCTGGTAAGCACAGTTTATCGGATGCCGTAAATTTTAACTGGATTTTCGGATTTAATAACACGAACGCCAATCAACCCGATTACAGAAGAATCCGATCTCAGCGGCCGATCGGCACCGATGAAGCATTCGCAACCGTAATCCCTCCAGGAGCGAGTTCCTTTGATGCGGGACGTTTTTACTCGAAACTGAATGAGAAAGCATTGTCGGCGGCTGGGAATCTGGAGATTAAATTGAACCCGACGGCAGAGGATGAGAAGCAGACAAAATTGATCGGAGGTTATTACCTGGAACAGAAGAACAGGGATTTCAACGCACGATGGATGTCGTACAAATGGATCAACTCATCTGTCGTTGACAATAGCATTCTTACGAAGCCATTTGATGAGATTTTTGTTGATGAAAATCTGGGAACCAAATTTATTCTTGACGAAGGGACAAATGAAGGCCCGGATCTTTATGACAAGTATAAAGGCTACAATACATTGTTGGCGGGTTATGCTGGTATTGTAACTCCTATCGCGGACAAGTTTAGACTGTCAGCTGGTTTGCGCGTTGAGCACAACATTCAGCAGATCGATGTGCTTAACTTTAATGGGGCAAGTAAACGCGTAACGGACAATGCGGTCACTGTACCAATGCCGTTCTTAAATCTTTCGTACAACTTCACCGAGAAGATGCTCATGCGTATTGCATACAGCAAAACAGTAAATCGCCCAGTATTCAGAGAGCTTGCTCCCTTCAATTATTACGACTTTGACCGAAATGCCGACATTTTTGGAAATAAAGATTTGAAGACAGCAAAAATTGATAATGTGGATTTGCGTTGGGAACTCTATCCGTCAAAGTCAGAAAATATCTCGTTGGGTGTGTTTTATAAAAACTTCAAAGATCCCATTGAGCAATACCTTTCTCCCGGATCAAACCTGAGATATGGATACATTAATGCAGACAAGGCAACAAATTATGGTGTTGAGGCCGAAGTAAGAAAGTCGCTGGAAAATCTGTCCAATCCCTTTTTAAGCAAATTGACATTCCTGTTTAATGCTGCAGTGATCAAGAGTATGATCACGCTGCCGGCAAACCTTGACAACCTGGATCACAATCGCGCCATGCAAGGTCAATCTCCATATGTGGCCAATGCGAGTGTTTATTACAACAATGCTGAACATGGATTGCAGATCAGCGCTCAGTATAATGTGTTTGGAAAACGTATCTATGCCGTGGGTGATAAAGACTCCAATCCAAATCAATATGAAATGCCACGCAATCAAATTGACCTGACAGTATCAAAACAGCTATCGCGTAGCTTCGAGCTGAAGTTCGGTATTCAGGATATTCTCAACCAGAAATACAGCCTGATTCAGGATTCCAATCGCGATAAAAAGATCACAGGTGTTGATGAAGTTATTCAACAATATCGCTTCGGCCAATACGCCACCCTTGGTGTAGTTTGGAAATTAAATTAATGTTAACAACAGCATTGTGAAAAAAAGGCCGTGTGGCCTTTTTTCATTTATAAGAAGGTTTTACCATCAGAAACGTAAATCACTCCTAACACCGTGTTAACGCTGCCGTAACAACAGGCGATTACTTTTGCACCAAAATAACTCTAACGAAAATATACACATCATGAAAAAATTCACGCTAAGCCTCGCATCCATGTTATTGACGGTGTTGGCAGTTACATTGGTGTCTTGTGAGAAAGAAGAGCCTACACCGGATAATGTAAACGAAGCTGGACAGACTGAAATAACAGAAACAATAACTGCGAATACCACATGGACGGCGGATAAAAAATATCTTTTGAAAGGTAATATTTACGTTCAGGCTCCTGCAGAACTTACCATTGAAGCGGGGACTGTTATCTTCGGAGATAAGGTAACAAAGGGTTCTCTTATCGTAAGCCGTGGAGCAAAAATTCATGCTGTCGGCACAGCAACGAAGCCAATTGTGTTCACATCAAATGCACCTAAAACATTTCGTGACTATGGTAACTGGGGCGGCGTTGTAATTTTAGGTAAGGCTGCAAACAATCAATCTGCTGATCAGGGTATCGAAGGAATTTCTGCACCATCAGGAGACAACGGAAAATATGGTGGAACAACGAACGATGATAACAGTGGGGAATTTCAATATGTGCGTATTGAATTTGCTGGTATTGCATTATCAACAGATAATGAGCTGAATGGCCTTACTTTGGGTGGTGTGGGTAGCGCAACTAAAATTGATCACATCCAGGTTTCTTTTTCTGGCGATGATTCATATGAGTGGTTTGGAGGTACGGTGAACGGAAGTTATTTGATAGCTTATCGCGGATATGACGATGATTTTGATACTGATTTTGGATACAGCGGTTCGAATCAATTCCTGGTTTCTTACCGCGATCCAAACGCAGCAGATAAATCAGGGTCAAATGGTTTTGAATCTGATAACAATGCACAAGGCGATGGTAAGACTCCACAGACGGCAGCAACTTTTGCTAACGTAACAATCTTTGGACCTCAAATGTATGCTCCACTTTCTTCGGGAGCCCTGGCGACTTCAGCCATTAGTGCAAACTATCAACGTGCGGCTCATATTCGGAGAAATAGTGCATTAAAAGTTTATAATTCGGTATTTGCTGGAGCTAATACCGTAGGTATTTTCTTTGATCAGGCAAGTGGTTCAGCGGCATTTAAAGGTAATTATATTGGCCGTCTTACAGGTGCAGCTTTGGTAACGCCAGTTCCAAATGCATTGGCAGGAGGAACGGTTTACAGTACGGCGACTTTCACAACAGACAACACAGTAGAAAGCCCCTCAAACAAAGTTGATCTATCTGCCCTTTTCGCAGGTTCTACAAACAACCTCTGGTCGTTGTCTACTCCAAGCGCTTTGCTGGCAAGTGGTTCTGCATTGTTAACAGGAGCTGCTACAATACCAACAACAGCCGGTATTACTCAGGTGGCTTACAGAGGTGCTTTTGATGCAAGTAACAATTGGGCTTCGAGCACGTGGACCAACTACGATCCGAACAATACAGAGTATTAATAGTAAGGGTTTAGAATTATTTCCAAAAAGCCCGGGTAAATTTGCCTGGGCTTTTTATTGAAATTTTTAAAACACGATTGCTTCCCTCCATGAAAACGTCTACGCGACTATATTTTATTGTTACTTCCATTGCTCTGACATCCTGCAATCAACAAAAGAAGTATGCGCCTGATCTTTATTTTACAAAAGAGGTTCAGGGATCGATCATTGAACAAAGCGTTCCATATTCTGCCAAACTAGCCCCATCTGCTACGCATGAGAATAAATTCAGCCCAGAGTTCGATGAGTATTACGATAAGGCCGCGCAAGAGACTGATTTTCGCCAGTGTTTTCCTGATGGGGACAAATCGTATTTCTTTCTAATGACTCGTAAAGCGAGGAGCATTTGGCCTGCACGTGAAGCCATTGGCGGAAAAATTACGATTGATGAGAATAATAAGCTTGCAGATTATGAAGAGATATTCCGCACCTGGAAAATGGCCGAAGATTCATTGAATGATCGCGCTTTTGAATTATTTGATTTGATGGTGAAGAAGGAAGACTTAACACCCTACCGATCTAAGTACAAAGGTGATCAGTATATCGAATTTCCTGATGATCGGTTCTACTTCAATACAAAAACGAAAATCTGGAGTGACAAGTTGATAGATTCGATAAGGCAAATAAACTAATTGACCTTTCGTTGTCTTTCCTTCTGTAACTCGAGGGCTTTCTTAATTTGTTCTCCGGCGATAACCAGGGAATCCTGAGACTTCTTATTGTTTTCAATTTTTTGAAGCAGAACGGCGTGTTCAAGTTTGTTCACCTCCAGTGATTTTTCAAGCTGCACTTTTTCCTGCTCGTTACTTCCAACTTTCATCACGTAATCCTTTGTCTGGTTCGTGAGTCGTTGCTTTTGTCTTTCCACGGCCTCCGTAGCGCGTTGGGCTTCGTCAATCAGCAACTGAATTTTATCCCGGTAATATTTTACACCGAATTGATGTACCATTTTTTCAAGCTCCCGGTTAACAATCGAAATGTCGTTCACCACCCATTCCCCTGCTTTGAGGCCGAGCCACACGGTAGTTATTTCACCTTTTTCTTTTGTAGCAGCTTTTTCCTTTTTGGTGGCGTATAAAATTCCTTTTTCGTAGGCGGTTCCACCAACAATAGGCTCTGTAATCACTACTGGATCAGTCGGCATTAACTTGGTCTTGCCAATATCTTTAATAAATTTTGACCACGCACTTGCAACAGCATCTTTTTTACCTTCCAGCTCCGCATAAAATCCTTCAGCATCTTCACCCTTTATTTTTTCGGTTGATTTCTTTACAGTAACCGTTTGAGCATGAGTCATGATGGTTATAAATAAACAAATGCAAACCAGTTTAAACTTATTCATATGCTGTTAGCTTTAATGATCAAAGCTAATTAAATATACACATGGCTAAAAATATTCTCATCACCGGGGCATCAGGCCTTGTCGGTTCGCGATTGACAGACCTTCTTCTCGAGAAGGGATATCAGGTGTCTCACCTGGGCAGGAATAAAAAACCAGGCCCTGTACCTTCTTTTGTGTGGGACGTAGAGAAAAAACAAATTGATCCTGAAGCCATCGTGAATGTTGACACCATCATCCACCTCGCCGGCGCCGGTGTGGCAGACAAACGCTGGACAAAAAAAAGAAAAAGGGAAATACGCGATAGCCGCATTCACTCGACAGAATTGCTTTTTCAAACGCTTACTGATAACACGCATACGGTTTCATCTGTTATTTCAGCTTCCGCCATTGGATATTATGGGTTTGGTATTACGGATAATTTTCTGACGGAAGAAAGTCCGTCGGGGGCGGATTTTTTGGCCACAGTAACCCGGGAGTGGGAACAGGCGGTTGAAGAATTTACTTCGTTGAACCTGAGGGTCGTCAAGCTTCGGATTGGAATTGTTCTAAGTGAAAAAGGCGGAGCATTAAAAAGTATGGCTTTGCCCGTGCGCCTTGGTATCGGAGCTCCGCTGGGCTCAGGTCAGCAACCTGTAAGCTGGATACACATTGATGATTTGTGTTCTATGTTTATAAAAGCAATCGAAGACAAGACGATGCACGGTGCCTACAATGCGGCCGGCCTAAACCCTGTTACGAATAAAGAACTGACGAAGACTATTGCTGAGGTTTTACAAAAACCATTGTGGGCCCCCGCTATACCTGCTTTTATTTTGAAACTTGTTTTGGGTGACATGGCTGATATGATTATTCGCGGAAATAAAATTTCTCCACAAAAAATTCAACAGGCAGGATTTAAATTTAAATATCTGAATGTAAGGGATGCGTTATCTGATTTATTTAAGGTTGTGAAGTAGCAATTCCGATTTTTGAATCAGCAAGCGGATAATATAAAAACCAGGAATTTTTAAAAGCTATGAGTGCTGTGATTTGTTTGGCCTCAGGTTCGCCATTGATTGTGAATGAAGTTTCGAGCCGATCAATAACTTTTGTCGGATCTTCGAGATCAAACAACACCTGACTTGCCACGCCTTCGCGATTAAAAGGTAAAACGATTCCCTCTTCCATTTTTAATGCAAATGCTGCACTTGTCAAATTCCGGATATCAGCGACCGGTAATATTTCTTTTTTCTCAGGGTCTTCCATCACAGCCCAATGAATTAAGTCACTGGATGTTGCGGTAAAGAGGGTATCGCTGCCAAAATACATCCAGTAGGTGTTGTTGATTTTCTCAGCTACAATTCGATTATTTTCCTGACGTGCTACAATGGACCCTGATGTAGTTGTTTTGTTTAAATAACCATCGGAAAAGGCAGGTCCTGACTTTGTCCAATTGAGTAAATCTGTGGATGTTGCAAAACAGGAGCGACGCATTTTTCCATCAAAGGCTGTGTAGTTCAGAAAAAAAGTCCCGTTTTCGTTTTCTAAAATATGCGGATTACTAATGCCTTTATTTTCATAGGCATTCATGAAATCCAATGCAGGAAAAAGTATGGGCTGGTTTACATTGGAAAAATGGATTCCGTCTCCGCTGATCGCCAGCCCAATTCGGGAAATCCCTTCACGATCTTGCCCGGTGTAAAAGAGATACACAAGATTTCCCCGAATCATCGCCGAGGAGACAGAAATATGCTCAAGCCAGTTGACCGATTTTTGACCAATTGGGCAAAAAAATTTGCTTGAGTCGGCCAATGATAAAGATGACCCTTCAATCTTTTTAAAGGCAGGAAGGGTCCACACGGAATCAATTTCATATCGATTCTCGGGAGACGAACAACTTTCCAGAAAAAAGACGGAAGATGAAATAAGGAGCATTACAACTGAGAAGCTGTGACGTTTGAATAACAAATCTGAAATCCGGGTCATTTAGTTAACTTTCGAAGTTGAAATGTCCATTGTTATAAAATTCTATATAATAGCATCCAGATAATCGACATTCCAGGTTGCGTAACGAAATCAATCGTCCCGCAACGGACTACTAAAAAACAGAATTAAAACATGAAAGCAAAAAAGAACAAGACCGATAAGATCATTCTTCCGGAACAGGCATTTGAAGAGGAGCAGAAAATCCGTAAAGCATTTGAGGATAAAGACTGGGCTGAAATAAAAAGCTCTGATTCCTGGGTGATTTTCAAGGTCATGTCAGAATTTGTAGAGGGGTTTGAAAAACTGGCGAAGATTGGTCCGTGTGTAACCATATTTGGTTCAGCCCGGATAAAGTCAACGCATCCCTACTACAAAATGGCAGAAAAAATTGCATACAAACTTGTTCAGCACGGATACGGTGTGGTGACCGGTGGTGGTCCCGGGATTATGGAAGCAGGAAACAAAGGAGCTAAACGAGCAGGTGGTAAATCGGTGGGATTGAATATTTTTCTTCCCTTCGAACAGAAGGGAAATCCCTATATCGATTCCGACAAGCTGATCACCTTTGACTATTTCTTTGTAAGAAAAGTTATGTTCGTAAAATACTCACAGGGGTTTATTGTCATGCCGGGCGGTTTTGGCACGATGGATGAGGTGATGGAAGCATTAACGCTAATCCAAACCAAAAAAATTGGACGGTTTCCCATTGTAATGGTAGGTAAAGAATTTTGGGGAGGTGTGATGGACTGGTTCAGGAAGACGTTGGTGGCAGAGAAAATGATCAATGAAAAAGATCTGGAGCTTGTAAATCTCGTGGATACACCGGAAGAAGCCGTTAGGGTTATTGATGATTTCTATTCGAAATATTTGCTGTCACCGAATTTCTAGTACAATTTGTTGGTTGATACTTTGTGATAGGACAATGAGTGGAGAAAGATAATGTTAAAGGAAAAGCATGAAAGATCTTTCAATTTTTTTATCAGTAGGCACATTCGTTATTCTCATGGGATACATTACCTATGATGGACTTCGTGCTCCTTCAAGGGATGAGGTTTCTGATGAAGGGATAGCGATGGAAAGAATAGAAGAAACGGAAGAACAACTCTTGCGGTTGCCAGCGGTATCGCTTGATTTACCCAAAGAAGTTTCATTTGCGGGTGAGATCGTTCCCATGGATGAAACAGAGGTGCGCGAACGATTTGATAAGGAACTACAGATTAACACTTATCTGCACAGTAATACGTTGTTTTTGATGAAACGTGCTAACCGATGGTTACCACAGATGAGCCCAATTCTCAAACGATACAAGATCCCGGAAGATTTTAAATACCTCCCGCTCATTGAGTCAGCATTGATCAACGATATTTCCCCTAAGGATGCCGTGGGGTTTTGGCAGATTTTAAAAACATCCGGTAAAGAACTGGGTCTCGAAATCACGAAAGAAGTTGACGAACGTTATGATCCGCTGAAGGCGACAGAAGCGGCGTGCAAGTATTTGACAAAAGCCTATTCAAAATTTGGTAGTTGGACAGTGGTGGCAGCGTCCTATAATCGCGGTATGGGTGGTATGGAGCGTGCATTGGAAAATCAGGAAGTGAAATCGTACTATGACCTGTTTCTTAATGATGAAACTTCACGTTATGTTTTTCGCATGTTGGCGATCAAAGAAATTATAGAACATCCGGATAAGTATGGATTTAAATTGAAGCCGGAACATTTGTATCAGTCTGAGAAAATAGAATACATCACCGTGGATGAAACAATAAAAGACCTTGTTGCCTTTGCGAAAAAGAACGGTATAAACTACAAATTGTTAAAATATCATAACCCTTGGCTTCGTGATGAGAAGCTTACCGTAAAGAAAGGTAAGACCTATCGAATTGCTATCCCTGCCGAGTAACTAAATTGAAGGATGAGAATAACAATTTTATTTCTTTTGGTTACAAACGTAGGGTTTGGTCAGCCTGATGTTGATGACAAAAAGTATAGTATTAATTATATGGTTGATGTATTGCGTGATGGCAAGCATAAAATTGTGATGACTTACAAAGAGGGAACGACCAGCGTTATTAAGGAAATAACTTCAAAGTATAAAGGAGAAGCACAGCAAAAGGAACTTATTTATTTTTATAAGGCCGTGTATGATTATAAAGTGGTGGATAAGCCAACGCTTGACCATCTTATCGATTCGCTGAGTGAAAAAGGATTAACAATCGAAATTAAAGCAGAGGCAAAAGCAGGCAAAGACTTTGTTGCTTATCGGATCCTTGGCAAGAAAATAAGAGACTTTGAATTTCCGGATAAAGAGGGAAAAGAGATCAAACTTTCATCATTATCAAAAAAAATGTTGGTGATTGAATTATGGGCAGCATGGTGCGGACCTTGTGTAAAAGAAATGCCGCTAATTCCCGAGATACGGGCAGCAAATCCTAACGTGGAGTTTTATTCCATTTCGTTTGATCACAAACCTGATGCGATGAAAAAATTCATCGAAAAGAAAAAGTACGATTGGCCGATTGTATTTGCTGGGTATGGAGATAAAGAATTATGGGATTACCTGCACATCGTGGCCATACCAAAATACTATACGGTTGACAGAAATGGCATTGTCATCCATGTTGCAGATCATCTCGACAAGGATTATTTATTAAGCTTAAAATAAAAAAGGCGCAATATTCTTGCGCCTGTAAATGTTGCCAATTATAAATTTTATAAAATAAGGATCAACAACAAAATGATGATGATCAACGCCCCTACGGAAATATAAACTCCTCCGGTGGCAGCTTCGTTCAATTCTTTTTTTGCTGCTCTTACTTCCTTTCTTAATTGTCTTTTTTCCGGGGAAGACATTGATTTGGTGTCCATCGCCTTAATTTCTTCCAATCGTTTTATAATTTGTTCTGCCCGTGCCCTGTCAGCGGCAGACATTTCCTTAACAGGTTCATTGGTTACATTTGCCATAATCGGCATCGTGGCAGCCAGGCTCAATGTAAATAGCATCGTTTTGAATAAATTTTTCATTTTGTTCCAGATTGATTTGAAACAAAACTCTGCATATCCCATGCTAAAAGCGTAAACTTTCCTAAAAGCTCAATTATCAAGATTGTCGCGACGCATATCCTCGGACATTACAATTATATGTAGAGAATTCTCCCCGACTGCCCGCGGCAGTATATAGATGTACACAAGTTTACCTGGGATAAGAAATTAGGAACTGCTGTACGTCAGATATAAAATCACGTAACAAGCAGTAGTGAAATTAAATATCACAGATTGCAACGGCTTGTTTGAGCGACGCAATTTTATCAGGCTTGGCAGGAATAAATTCCTGAGCAACAAATCCTTTAAATCCGGTAGCTACAATAGCTTTCATTATGGCAGGATAATTCAATTCCTGCGTATCATCAATTTCATGACGGCCGGGCACGCCCGCGGTATGGTAATGCCCTATGTAATCTTTGTTTTTGGTTAGAGTTCCGATAACGTCACCCTCCATGATCTGCATGTGATAGATATCGTAGAGCAACTTAAAATTTGGCGACCCTAGTTTCTCACAGAGTTGCACCCCCCATGCGGTATGGTCACACTGATAGTCTTTATGATCGATTTTGCTGTTCAGCAACTCCATACATACGGTAATGTTGTACTTGGCTGCAATTTTCAAGACGGGTTCTAATCCCTTTGCGCAGTTTTCAAGACCTTGTTCAGAACTTAGGCCGTTCGTATTTCCACTAAAGCAAATCAAATTCTTTAGACCCGCTTCGGCCGCTTTTGGGATGCTGACAGAATAGTCATTTAGCAATTGCTGATGCAGCGCGGGATCATTAAATCCTTTGTTCAAGGCGATAGAGGTAGCATAACCCATAGCGCAGGTGAGGCCATGCTTAACGGCAACCGGCCACTGCTCGCTGGTGAGAAGTTCAACGGATTTGATACCCATTTCTCTGGAAGCAATTACCAGGTCTTCCAGGGGAACACCACGAAAACACCACTGGCATACGGAGTGATTAATATTATTTTTCAATTCTGGAGATAGCGCATTGAAAGCAGCAGCCAAATGGGGTAGTCCGAGTGATCCGACTGCTCCAAGGGCCATTGTTTTTAATGCTTGTTTACGGTTGAGTGTCATAACATTTGAGGTCGAACTACAATTTATGATTTTATAGATCAAAACTCAAATGATTTTTAGGAGGTGCACTTTTTGAAGTTAAAAATTACTATCGAAGCCTGTCCGCATCACGCACAAGCTTTTCGTCTTTTCGAATAAAGCGAAGGGCAAGCCAATTACAAAATGCTGCCACAACAGCAACCCACACGACGAGGCCTAAATTGGCGCCTTGAAATTGGGTAGCCAATTCTCTGAAAAATAAATAAGCGCTAAGAATAGCACCGGCCAAAATAAGTGAGTTCAACGTACCAATTTTAACCTGTGTCATCCGGTTATTATATCGCGTAATGCTCATGCCAGCAAGTGTGCCGGCGGCAATCATTAAAATGGCAGTAATTGAATAGGGAAAATAAGTGGTTACGGTTTGTCCGTTTTCTTTTATGGAATAGTGAAGTGGATACAATTCGTGTGTTGCCTGCGTAGCCGGGTCAGTGAAGACTCCGATCGGAAGAAAAATTCCTGCTATCATACACACTACGATTACAACGAGAAACACAGTTTGAATTCTTTGCCACATGATCAGGTTACTTTAACTTGCGAAAGCAAAAGTAATATAATCACTCCTAATCTCACTCTTTCGTACGCCTATTCATCCATGAGATACTTCTTTGAAATATCCTACAACGGTACGAACTATCATGGTTGGCAAAATCAGGCCAATGCTATTGGCGTGCAGCAAATTGTGGAAGAAGGTATGACTAAAGTATTCCGTGAAAACATTTCTATCGTAGGCAGCGGCCGCACCGACACAGGGGTCCATTGCATACAGCAATTTTTTCATGCGGATATCGATCAGAAGTTTGATGCTGGTACCTGGACTGTAAAGCTCAATTCCATACTTCCGCGCGATATTGCCATTCGGACGATTCTTCCGGTGACACCTGAGGCTCACGCCCGTTTCGACGCCACCGAAAGGTCCTACGAATATAAAATCACCCGGATAAAAGATCCCCTCCTCACCGGATATGCCTATTATTTTTTTCGTGATTTGAATATTAAAACCATGAACGAAGCGGCTGCGTTATTAGTCGGGGCGCATGATTTTAAGTGTTTCAGCAAGGTGAAGACCGATGTGAATCACTTTTTATGTGAGGTAAAAAAAGCACACTGGAATCAAAAGGACCAACTTTTGGTTTTTAACATCACAGCAAACCGATTTTTACGTGGTATGGTAAGAGCTATTGTAGGAAGTCTTCTGGATGTTGGATCGGGGAAGACTTCGGTAAAGAATTTTCAATCGATTATCGATAGCCAGGACAGAAAAAACGCAGGAATGAATGTGCCTCCGGAAGGCCTTTATTTAACGAGTGTGAAATATCCTAAAAAGATATTTTTGACAAAGTAATTCGGAAAAACGAAATGGAAAAGGAGAAAGTCAAGAGTGGAAATATCATCGACTTTAAGGTGCTCGGCCGGATTATGGCGTTTGTACGACCTTACAAAGCGCAGTTTTATTTTGTCATTTTCCTTACATTTTTACTGGGCGTGCTTACTCCCATGCGTCCCTATCTGATTCAATACACGCTGGACACACACGTGCAGTTTGGGAACTATGAAGGCATGGTAAAGATCATGCTGCTGATTTTTGGACTTCTGATTTTACAAGCTGGGGCAGAATATGTTCACACGTTTATTTCCGGTCGTATTGCGCAATACGTTATTCGTGATATACGCGTAAAGGTCTATGAACATATCATTAATCTGAGGTTAAAATTTTTCGACAAAACACCAATCGGAAGATTAGTAACGCGCACCATCTCCGATGTAGAAGCACTGGCAGATGTTTTTAGCGAAGGACTCGCTGCGATGGCAAGCGATTTATTACAAATTGTTTTCATCCTGGTTTTTATGTTTGTTATTGATTGGCGACTGGCTATAGTGAGTTTATGCACTATTCCATTGATGTTTCTGGCCACCTATGTCTTTAAGGAAAAAATTAAAGTTGCATTTAATGATGTGCGCAATGCGGTCTCCAACCTCAATGCCTTTGTTCAGGAACACATATCAGGAATGAGCATTGTTCAGATCTTTGGTAGCGAAAAACGTGAATTCGAAAAGTTCAAAGAGATTAATAAAGAGCATCGTGATGCCAACTTAAAATCGGTATTGTATTATTCAGTCTACTATCCGTTGGCGGAGATCATTGCGGCCATGGGCATGGGCCTTTTAATCTGGTACGGAGCTAAGGCAGCCATCAGCCCGGAAATAACAGGCATTAGTATCGGTAAGCTCACGGCATTTATTATGTACATTCAGTTGTTCTTCCGACCTATCCGCATGATTGCTGATCGATACAACACATTACAAATGGGTATCGTAAGTTCTTCACGGATTATCACCTTGCTGGATGATGAAGAGCACACGATGAAGGGAGGGGTGCATAATCCAACAGACGTAAAAGGTAAAGTGATATTTGAAAATGTCTGGTTCGCCTATAATGACAGTGATTATGTTTTAAAAAATATCAACCTGATCATTCTACCGGGTGAAACCGTGGCGCTGGTGGGCGCTACAGGTGCAGGCAAATCATCCATCATCAACTTATTGGGAAGATTTTATGATATTCAGCGAGGATCGATCACGGTGGATGACGCTGAAATAAAAGAATATGATCTTCCGGCCTTACGAAAAAGTATTGGAGTAGTCTTGCAGGATGTTTTCCTATTCTCGGATACAATTCGCTACAACATTACCCTGGGAAATCCTGATGTGACGGATGAAATGATTCTTCATGCCGCCGATATCGTGGGAGCCAGAAAATTTATTAATCGATTGCCGGGAGGTTTGGACTACAATGTGATGGAACGGGGTGCCACGCTCTCCGTAGGCCAACGACAATTACTTTCCTTTATTCGTGCCATGGTGTACGACCCCAAAATACTTATCCTCGATGAAGCCACATCTTCTGTGGATAGCGAAACGGAAGAAATGATCCAGCAGGCGATCGAAATGATGATGAAAAACAGAACATCGATTGTCATTGCCCATCGCCTTTCAACGATCCAAAAAGCGGATAAAATTATTGTTTTAGATAAAGGTGAAATCAAGGAAACGGGTACCCATGAAGAGTTGTTGCGTGCGGATGGATTCTACACTCAACTTCATAAAATGCAGTATAAAGAACTGGTGTGACATTCGAATCGAATACGCACCTAAATCTCTCCTTAATAGCCGCAAAAAGTATATATTTGCTGTGATGCGCTTCCAAAAAAAGGCTTTAATTCTATTTGGGTTAGTTCTTCTCGCCAATTTGTGCGCTGGGCAAACTAAAAAAAGTCCTGTAAGCAGCCGGTTCAGAACCCCGGTTGTTTCAAAAAGCAAAGCACGCATTATGTGCCCCATTTTCGTCACCAGTCAATATCCCTATCAGGGAATCGGTATTAAAATGGGGGATCCGCTTGCCCTTACTTACAAATTTTATCCCAATAAACATTGGTCGTTTGCATTGGATGCAGGAAAAGCAGCCAGCGGTTTATACAACAAATATTATCGCAGTGTATACGCCAGCTATTTGCCCGACTCGCTGGAGGGAGTAGAATCCATGAAATATTTAACACATCAGGCAAAAGCAGACTGGTTATTGGAAACAAAGTTTCTGTATCAGTGGGATGCAGGGAAAATTTCGAAGGGACTTCAGTTTTATGCAGGCGTGGGGTGGCAATGGCGGTCAACGATATTGGAGTACGATTATTTATATGAAGATGAGGCCATTGGAGAAAGCCGCTTTGGAAAATTCACAGAAAAAAGATTCACGTATGGACCAGTTGTCATTGGAGGATTTGAATATTCCTATTTTTCGTTGCCGATATCAGCATTTATAGAAGTTGAGTGGTTCAATGACGTGCTCCTGGATCCCGGTTATAATCGCTTTCAGGGAGGCGTAGGATTGCGCTACGTTTTCTAAAAAATAATTTCCCTTCTTTTTCGTTTATCTGAAAATGTAAATCATTTCAACATGATAAGAATAGGTTTTTTTGTTTTCAGTTTACTGGCCTGTTGTAGTATTTCCCATGCGCAAAAGCACGCTATCGGACTACGTTTGGGAGACCCCATGGGGATTACCTATAAAAACTATATAAGCAAGACACAAAGTGCCGAGTTTATACTTGGATCAGCACCAGCAAACTGGCATTGGAACTATTACCAAAATTCTTTTCATCACTACTCCCAGTTTGATAATGATCGCTACATTTCGCACGAAGTATTGAGCACGATTTATCTTCAAGCCCGGTATTTGCTCAATTATGATATTCAAATTGATGGAATGATTGGAAAACTGGATTGGTACTGGGGATTGGGTGCACTATTGAAGACCGCCAGCGTGCGTTATCATTTTCAGGATATTTCAGGTAATGTTCCAGCTGAATCCGAAACAAAACACGATTTCGACTTCGGCCCGGAGGGAATAATAGGCCTTGAATATAGATTTGCAGATATTCCTCTTTCGGTTTTTGGAGAAACAAGTTTAATGATAGAATTGCTTGATCGGCCGGGTGCGGTAAGGGTGTTTGGTGCCGCCGGGGTACGCTATAATTTCAACAGACTGCAGTAGGAATTAAGCATTCATCACTTCGTCTGGCTGCTTCTGTTGCTTTTCGTATAAATCACGATACGTGCCTTGAAGGTTCATCAGACTTTCGTGAGTACCTACTTCCACGATGGCTCCATCATGAAGTACAACAATTTTATGAGCAAGCTTTGCAGACGATACGCGATGCGAAATAATGATCGAAGTTCTTCCTTCCATCACGCGCTTCATGCTATTTAAAATTGTGTTTTCTGTTTTTGTATCCACGGCCGACAGTGCATCATCCAAAATTAAAATTTTAGGGTTGCGTGCAATGGCACGCGCAATTGACACACGCTGCTTTTGTCCTCCTGATAACGTAATCCCCCGCTCCCCCACGCGGGTCTTAAATCCCTGTGGAAAGGCCAGGATGTTTTCATAAACGTCAGCATCTTTGGCTGCTTTGATCACCTTGTCTTCATCATGCTCCTTCAATCCAAATGCAATATTGTTTGAGATCGTATCTGAAAAAAGAAAAACATCCTGAGGCACAATACCCATTTGACTGCGGATGTTGACCAGGTTGTAATCACGAATAGGAATGTCATCAATAAGAATCTCGCCTTGCGTGGCGTCATACAATCTCGTTACCAGATTGGAAACCGTACTCTTACCCGATCCGGTTGTGCCAATGATAGCTAAAGACTCACCAGGGTTAATTTCAAACGAAATGTGCTTCAATGCATGAATGCCTGTGTCCGGGTATGTAAAGGAAACATCGGTGAAGGTGATCTTTCCCGCAATTTCCAGCTCGAGATTTTTTTCCGACACGATATCTGTCTGGGTTTTAAGAAATTCGTTAATCCGTTTTTGTGAGGCTGCCGCCCGTTGCACAAGACTGCTCGTCCATCCCAATGAAGCAACCGGCCAGGTGAGGAGTGAAACATAAATAATAAATTCGGCAATCGTGCCAAACGAAAGCGAACCGTTGATGACTTCCATACTACCGGCATATACGGTAAGAATTGTACTCAACCCGATGAGCCCCATGATGAGTGGAAAAAAAAGCGACTGTACACGCGTTAGCTTTAGCGATTGATTTTTGTATTCGTTACTCTCTTTAGCAAAATTGTCAACAGACTCTTTTTCCCTGATAAACGACTTCAGCACACGAATGCCTGAAAACGCCTCTTGTACAAACGTGCTAAGCCTGGATTGACTTTTCTGAATTTCTTCCGAACGATGCTCAACAATATTGTTTACGTAAAAAATACTGAATGAAAGAATAGGTAATGGAATAAGTGCAAACAAAGTCAGTTTAGGACTTATGCTAAACATAAACGGGATGAGCATGATAAATAAGACGGCCAGTTGCATACCATACATGATGGATGGGCCCAGGTACATACGCACGCGTCCTACGTCCTCGCTGATGCGATTCATGAGGTCGCCTGTATTATTTTTACGGTAGAAGCTTAACGGCAACGTTTCATAATGCAGAAAAATTTCATTCTTCAAATCGTATTCCACCAGACGGCTCATCACAATTAATGTTTGGCGCACAAAGTATAAGAAAAGACCACGAAGCAAAGCCATGAGCAGAATCAATACAGCATAGAGCAGAATGCCCCGGGCGAATACGTCAAAAAAGCTATCACGCAAAGCCACCTTCTCGAAAGAGTGATATAGACGGATATTGTCGACCACCAGATCAATGGCGTAACGAACCATTTGTGCCGGAATGATCTGGAAAATGGTGGAAACGACAACAAACAGAAACCCAAGCAGCATCAGCGATTTATACTTCAGCAAGTATTTGTTCAGATACTTAAGTTCCTTCATTGGGTACAGGTAAACGACTCTATGAACGAAAGACGATGGGTTAAGTTCATCTAATCCGGGAAGAAATGATCCTTTGCCCCGGTTAGGGAGTCAAAAATAACTATTCAATTCGTAATACAGGCTCGTCTTTGGAAGGTTGAGAACAATAACCCTTCGCTTTTTTATTAATCCTTGTATTTTTGCAGTCTCAACTTCGTTCTTTGTCCTATGCTTAACCGACGCAGCCTCCGCATTAAGATCATGCAAAGCATTTTTGCGTATGAACAATGCGTGGAGGCCAACTATCAGCTTTCTGTAGATTTTATTAAGGAGCGATTCCAGCCGGACCTCATGTCGATGGAAACCCAGGACAAGGGAAAATTAAAAAAGGACACCAAAGAGGCCATACAGCTTTTCGAGAAAAAATTTAAAAGTCTTAGCGCCCAGGATTCTTCCGATGCCGTAATCAATAAATGCGTGGAGGAAGCTCTTGCATTATTTCAGAAACAGGTAAAAAAGGACTACGCTTTTCTACTGCAGAATTTGGTTGCAGGAGTAGAGAGCCTTAATCATACCTACTACGCCGTTTTGGAATTATTGGTTGAATTTGCCCATGTGGCTAAATCGGACAAAAAACTTGATCATCAGAATTTTATTAACAGTAAGCCTGTAAAGGCATTGGCCAATAATAGTGAATTAAGAAAAGAGACATTAAAGAGTGAAGCGTGGCAAAATAAAATGGATAAAGTGCGCGACTGGTTCCGCACCGTCATCAAGCCCGACGATCTTTTTCAAAAATTCAATACGGAATCTGACCCTAATGAAGAAACACAGCGTGCCATCGTCAAGCACATTTTCAGAAAACTGGTTTTAGGTGCAGGGCCGGTACACGATTTTTTTGAAGAGCAGGATATTCGCTGGGCCGAAGATGCAGATATTATTAAAAGCCTGGTTGATAAGACCATGAAGTCGGTTGATTTTGAAAGCGGAACATTAACACTTCAAAAGCTTTCGCTCGACTGGGAGGATGATAAGGACTTCATGAATAAGATGTTCCACGCTACAGTCAACCTGGACGTATCGCACAAGGAATTGATAGCAAAAAACACAAGGAATTGGGAAGTTGAAAGACTACCGCTGACCGATCAGGTCATTTTGGAAATGGCCATTGCTGAATTGCTAACTTTTCCCGGTATTCCTATAAAAGTGACCATGAATGAATATATCGAATTGGCAAAGCGTTACAGTACCCCTAATAGTCGCTCCTTTATAAATGGCATTCTGGACGTTATATCCAAGGATCTTAAGAATTCCGGGGCAGTAAGGAAAAGTGGCAGGGGATTAATCGACAATAAATAGCATTTACCCGTTTTTGCTTCCATTTGGACGATGTTTTAGGGAAAATCGTATCTTTGAATTCTAGGCCAATCCATAAAACAATGAGCAAAAAAAGTAATGCAATGATGGCTTTTCTGGGTGGGGCAGCAATAGGCGCTGTCCTGGGTATTTTATACGCCCCTGAAAAAGGGTCAGTGACCCGCGAAAAACTATCTTCACAACTGGATAAATACAAAAGACTCCTTGAAGAATATCTGAACGATTTAACAACAGGAAAGGAAACTCCTCTCACTTCGGAAGCAAAAGCACAAGGTCACAAGATTGTTTCTGAGACCCAAAATAAGGCAGAGCGCCTGCTGGAAGATGTGGATGAATTACTGGAACAAATCCGCGGCACAAAAAAGAATAACAATTGAGCATATAAATGCGTAATAAGCTTACCATTTGGACGCTGAACACATTAAGTATTATTAATAATAAATATAGACTATGAAAATTGCATTTCGCCTGATGATGAGTATCGTTCTGGTTGCCCTGGTGATGGGTTGCCGCGATCGTGCTGCTGAAAAAAGAATCGCTGAATTGGAAAGCCGCCTGCTTCAATTAGAAGGAGGAAAAACAACGGCTGTATCAAGCCCAACTGCCACAGCAACAACACCGGAAGCCGCTCCTGTACAGGAGGTAAAACCCGAAGGCCCGCTTCCTGTTATTCAGTATGAGGTTGAAGATCATGACTTCGGAACCATCAAGGAAGGAGATAAAGTATCCTTTACCTACAAGTTTAAAAACACAGGCGATGCTCCGCTGATCATTCAAAGCGCTCAACCTTCTTGCGGATGTACAGTACCTACATGGACAAAGGAACCCATTCCTGTGGGAGGATCCGGCACCGTAATTGCGGAATTTGACAGCAATGGTAAGCCAAATATTCAAAACAAGACTATTACAGTAACAGCCAATACATGGCCTAAGGTATCTACCCTTCGTTTCAAAGCGATGGTAACACCAAAGAATCCTATTTAACCTTAGACCAGAACCCAATTTGCACATCCCAAACTTATCCCGATAGCTATCGGGAAGGTTTGGGATGTTGTTTTTTATAGGATAACTTTGCAATCCTAAATTTCAACTATGACGTACGCAATTTTATTACAGGCAGCTACAACTACGAGTGCCTTACCTCAGTTATTCTTATTTGGTGGTATTATCGTAGTCTTCTATTTTTTCATGATCCGACCTCAGCAGAAAAAAGCGAAAGAACAAAAAAAGTTTGTTGAGGAAATTAAGAAGGGCGATGAGGTTGTAACCATCGGCGGACTTTACGGCAGAATTGCTGAAATTGAGAATGATACATTCATTCTGGAAGTTGAGCGCGGGGGCCGCATCAAAATTGCACGATCTGCGGTATCGATGGAAACGACAAAAGCAGCAGCAGGCAAGAAGTAAATAGCAATATGTTAATGTAAGGCGATGTGAGCTTCTTTCGGATAATTGTAAATCTTTTTCAATTTAACCGTACCAACTGGAAGGCCGTGGTTCTCTGCATAGCAGCAGCCACGGTCTTTTGGCTTTTTAGCGAGCTGAATAACAAGCACACCGCCAATCTGAGGTTTCCCCTGTATTTCAATTTTGACAGAGAGCGTTATGTTCCTATGGACATGCCTCAAAACATCGCATTGAATGTAAGCGGAAATGGATGGGAATTGTTGCGAAATAACCTTGGCATTAGGGTTATGCCTCTTGAAATCACGTTGGACCGCCCAACAGAAGTAAAGAAAATTGTGGCAAGTACGCTGGCCTCTGTGTTTTCAGGTCAGCTCAACTCATTGGAAATACATCACGTGCTTACCGATACACTATATGTTCAGGTTGAACCTCACGATGTTCACAAATTTAAGATAAGAGCAGATCTTTCGAAGATATCATTTCGCAAGGGATATGGAAGAATAAGTTCCGTTGTGCTTCATCCAGATACCATTGAGTTAGCAGGTCCTAAAAGCATCGTTCACGGACTGCCGGATTCCATCACGGTGGTGGCTTCGCCAAAACGCATAAGTGAAAATTATAGTGAAGAGCTAGAGGTCATGGTACCAAGCAAGGTAGAGCGTAATCCGTCCGTGATTGACGTTATGTTTGAGGTTGGGGAGATCGTGGAAATAAAGAAAAACATCAAGCTGGAGTTTACACACATTCCGGAAAAAGCGAATCTTAGTCTTAGAGAAGACAGCATTTTATATTCATTACTAATTCCAAAACGGGATGCAGATAAGATCAATGTTGTTTTTAAGGATGCAAAAGCCATTGTTGATTTAAGTGATTTGAAAAAAGGAGAAAGTAAACTAGTTCCAACACTACAGGGATTACCACCCTATGTGCAGAAAACAAGTTCAGATACCCTTAGGCTCACACGTTATTAGTCCTCCTAATGAGCACCTTACAAATCGGCATAACAGGTGGTATAGGGTCGGGCAAAAGCCTGGTATGTAAAATTTTTCAATGCCTGGGAGTTCCCGTATATGATGCAGACAGCCACGCAAAACAACTGATGATTTCCGATGAAATTTTGATGAATCAAATCAAACATGAATTTGGAAAAGAATCTTATCTCGCCAATGGAAGTCTCAACAGGACACATATCAGTAAACAAACCTTTGGATTTCCGGACAGACTTGAAAAGCTTAATCAATTTGTTCATCCTCGTGTCGCTCTGGATTTTGAAAGCTGGATGAAGAATCATGCAGTATCCTATATCATAAAAGAAGCGGCGTTACTTTTTGAAGCCGGCTCAGCAAAGACACTGGATAAAATTATTGTGGTGTCGGCTCCGGCAGCAATGCGTGTGCAGCGAGTTCTTCAACGTGACCCACAACGCAGTGAGGATGACGTAAAAAAGATCATGGATAGTCAGATGCCTGAAGATGAAAAAGTGAAGCGCGCTGATTTTGTTGTCGTCAACGACGAAACCCAACTACTTATACCGCAAGTACTAAGGCTTCACCAATTGTTTTCCTCACTGTAATCCAAGCTGTGGAGTAACAACTTCTTCAGGCTTCATGACCCAGAAATTGTTATACCCTTCGCCCAATTGAATGCTGATGAATCCGTTGGCAATCAATTCCAGAATAGACAGGAAATTGAAAATAAGCGCTATGCGTGTTGGCGATTTTTCAAACAGCTCCGTGAATGCCACACGTGGCTTTGAAGACACCTCGCTCATGATAAATTCTTTTTGACCCTCAATGGTATAAGGATATTGAATCACCTGATGCACAGGTTTGTTTTTTTCTTCCTCCTGCCGCTTCAACACCTTTTCAAAAATCGTGAGCAATTTGAAAAGATCCACATCCTGCAATTCTGCCTCTACGTTTGAGCTTTCGGCAAGAATCTTAAGCTCTTTTAAAATATTTCCGCGTTTTTCTTTCTGGAGTTCAATACCTTCCATGGTATGGAATTGCTCAACAACGGATTTGTACTTCTTGTACTCCATCAGGTGTTTGATCAATTCATCACGAGGGTCTATTTCATTTCCGGCTTCATCAAGCTGAGGACGGGGAAGCAGCATCTTGGATTTGATGCGCATCAGCGTAGCGGCCACAAGAATGAACTCACTGGCCAATTCTACGTTCAGTGTTTCCAGATGATGGATATAATCCAAAAAGTCATTGGTGATTTTAGAGATCGGAATATCATAAATATCCAGTTCGTCCCGCTCAATAAAGAACAACAGCAGGTCAAAAGGCCCCTCAAAAAGAGGAAGGTGGATTTCGAATTTTTCTTGCGCCATAGGGCTGCAAAAATATCCAAAACGGGGAAGAAAACCTTCCTGAACCGGAAATACATAAATTTGTACCCTGAACTGCTAAAATCGAACAAAACAGTTACCTTGATTGGTTGTTAAGGGATAATAAGTAAAGGAGAAAATGCTGATCGTACCTGGAAAAATCTTGGCCCAAATTAACAGCCCGGCAGACGTAAAGAAGCTGGATCAGGCGGAACTTGTTGAACTCTGCGAAGACCTTCGCAATTTTATTATAGACAATGTTTCTGTGTATGGTGGCCATTTGGGAGCCAGCCTGGGTGTGGTGGAACTTACCGTGGCACTGCACTATGTATTTAACACGCCCTATGATCAATTGGTATGGGATGTTGGGCATCAGGCCTACGGACATAAAATACTCACTGGAAGAAGGGATGAGTTTCACACCAATCGTTTTTTTAAGGGCATTTCAGGCTTCCCCAAAAGAAGCGAAAGTGAATATGATGCATTTGGCGTGGGGCATTCTTCAACTTCTGTTTCAGCCGTGTTGGGCATGGCAGAAGCTTCGCGGTATTTGAAATTATTTGATAAGCAGCATATAGCAGTTATTGGTGATGGAGCATTAACAGGAGGAATGGCATTTGAAGGATTAAATAATGCCGGGGTTTCAGATTCCAACATACTCATCATCCTCAATGACAATGGTATGTCCATCGACCCTAACGTGGGTGCATTGAAAGATTATCTCACCGACATTACCACATCCAAAACATATAATAAGCTTAAAGACGAGATATGGAACTTGCTCGGAAAATTCTCAACAATAGGAAAGAATGCACAAGAGATAGCCAGCAAAGTAGAAAGCGGAATAAAATCAACCTTGCTAAGCCAAAGCAATTTATTTGAAGCGCTAAATCTCCGTTATTTTGGTCCGGTAGACGGGCACGACATCGATCATATGGTTTCTGTATTAACAGACTTGAAAGATATCAAAGGCCCTAAGATTTTACATTGTATTACAGTAAAGGGAAAAGGGTATAGTCATGCTGAGAAAGGTGATAAAACCACTTGGCATGCACCTGGTCTGTTTGATAAGATTAGCGGAGAAATTTATAAGAAAACGTACGAGAAACCACAACCTCCGAAATACCAGGACGTATTTGGTCACACCCTCGTAGAACTCGCAAAAGAGAATGATAAAATCATGGGAATTACCCCGGCCATGCCATCAGGGTCATCCATGATCTTCATGATGAAGGAAATGCCCGATCGCGCATTTGATGTAGGCATTGCTGAACAGCACGCAGTGACATTTTCAGCAGGTTTAGCCACGCAAGGCCTGATACCATTTTGTAATATTTACAGTACATTCCTGCAGCGGGCCTATGATCAGGTAGTACATGATGTGTGCATCCAAAATCTGAAGGTTAACTTTTGCTTGGATAGGGCAGGATTTGCAGGTGCTGATGGCCCTACTCACCATGGTGCTTATGACATTGCCTACCTGCGATGTATCCCAAATATCATTGTCTCAGCTCCCATGAATGAGGCGGAGTTGCGGAATTTGATGTTCACGGCACAACTTCCCCGCGAAGGACAGGCATTTTCAATACGATATCCCAGGGGGCAGGGCGTAATTGCCAATTGGCAAACACCGATGGAAGAAATAAAAATCGGCACCGGACGGCTTATAAAAGCGGGTGAGGATGTTGCAATACTAACATTGGGACATATTGGAAATTTAGCTGTTGAGGCATGTAAAAACCTTCAAAAAAGGGCAATTGACCCGGCTCACTATGACATGAGATTCGTTAAGCCGATAGATGAAGAGTTGCTTCACCAGATTTTTACCAAATTCAAGAAGGTCATTACCGTGGAGGATGGTGCTGTACAAGGCGGTTTTGGAAGCGCTGTCCTCGAATTTATGGCCAAAAATCAATATACGTCTGACGTGAGGTTATTGGGAATTCCGGACCATGTGGTTGAACATGGTGAACAGCATGAACTTTATAGAGAATGCGGATTCGATGCCGATGCAATCGAACGGGCAGTTCTTGAAATGCTTGAGCCTGCCGAAAAGCTGAAAGATTAAAAATATTACCCTTTGTATACTTCTTTGGGGCGGATAGCGCTGTTTTTGCCTATTTATCTCTCTGAATTTGAATATTTTGAAATAAAATTTTAAGATCCGGGTGTTACAAAGTGTCGTTGTTTAGTATATTTGGTATCCTAAAACAATAACCATAAATCTACAGTGTCATGCAACTAGCGGATGAAAGTGCACAAGTTTTACAGTCCTATGCGGAATGGAATAATGCAGCAGCAAATATTTCCTACATCCTATGGGCGGTTGGCGTACTAATTGCTCTCGGATATTTTCTGAAATTGGCAGCCACTTCTGATAGCAAGGCGAGGTACGATTATATTAATAAATACGAGATCAATACGTTATGGTTTGCGTCAATCGTTTTAGTGTTAGGGGCGTGTTTTTACGCAAACGCGTTCGTTACGGAACTTAATCTGCTTTTGATTTTTGTTCGCGTATTCACAACCATCGCAATGGGGTTGATCGTAGCATTGATTATTCAGAATCTTCTCAAGTTTTATTATCCGTTCTACATTGAGAAAAGACTTAAGGTTCTTCGCTACAAGCCAAGAATTTCTCCAAAGACTGGTAAAGCCATGAAACTTCTGAGTGAAGAAGAAGAAGATGCTTACCTGGATGAAGGTATGCAGGCTGAAGAAAATCTTTTCTCTATGGATTACGATGTGTGGAAGGATGAAGAAAGCGGATTTATTAAAATTGAAAAATACTCAGGTCACCTTCATGCTATCCAATGTCCTGAATGTAATTACCAGACATTTAAAGTGGTTCGTGAAGAAATCATCAAGGCTCCAACTTCAACTGAAGAAGGTGAATTGTTGAAACATTATCAGTGCGGATATTGCGGTCATAAGGCTAGAAAAACTGTGATGTTGAAACAGTCGGTGAAGCTTCAGGAAGCAGCGACTGCCACCGCTTAAAAAAACATAACTTCATTTCAAGTAGCCCCGTCTGATGATTCAGACGGGGCTACTTTTTTGACGTTATGCCAGTTTCTGTGGTAGCTTAATCTGGTCGTAATAAAACTTCATTCGGGTGTGTCCTGTATCCAGAGGAGTGATTTTTTCTATCCTGTCTTTTTTGTGATTGTAGAACACTTCCACGTATGAATTCTTAAGAAGGTAGAGATTTACCTTATAACCGTAATATCGGATTGCCATGACAAAAGTGCCCTCTTCATAAAGCACTTTTATCCTTTCGGGAATGGAGTAATTAAAAAATGATGGCCAGTCAATCATCTAATTAAACTTATCTAAAAGAGGAAAAGATTACAAACTTTAAACGATCAAACCAGCCTCAAATCATATGCCGGCATAAAAAAACCCTTCAATTATTGAAGGGTTAAACTTTGGGGTGAATGACGGGGCTCGAACCCGCGACCTCCAGAATCACAATCTAGCATTCTAACCAACTGAACTACATCCACCGTTTTGGGAGGTCAAAGGTAGCCAGACCCACCGAAAATGCAAAAAATCATTTCTGTTCCCCTTATCGGAGAAAAAGCAAGCGCTCTCCCATGCGACTTTCGTCAAATTGCCCCAAGGCATACGCCAAGTGGCCAGAAACCCACGTGTGCGTTACCGATGACTGAAACGTAGTTCCTTCGAATGGAGACCAACCACATTTGGCCAGCACATTCTCTTTGGTAACTGTCCAGGGTTGATGAAGGTCTACTAAAGCCAGGTCAGCAAAGTATCCTTCGCGAATGTATCCACGTTTTTCAATTTGAAAAAGTATAGAGGGATTATGACACATCTTATCAATGATTCTTTCCAACGTCATTTTACCCTGATGATAGAATTCAAGCATGGCAACAAGGCTATGCTGAATCAAAGGCCCACCCGAGGGAGCACCGAAATAAGAATTTTGTTTTTCTTCCCAGGTGTGTGGAGCATGGTCGGTAGCAATAATGTCGATGTGGTCATCCAGCACGGCTTGCAGAATGGCTTTCTGGTCATGAACAGTTTTTACCGCCGGGTTCCATTTGATCAATGTGCCCAATCGATCATAATCCTGATCATTGAACCAAAGATGATGCACACATGCCTCCGCGGTTATTTTTTTTTCTTTCAGCGGAATTTTATTGGTAAAAAGCGCGGTCTCTTTTGCGGTGGAGATGTGGAGAATATGTAGGCGTGTTCCGTGTTTTTTGGCAAGCTCTATAGCAAAAGAAGAAGACTTGTAACATGCCTCTTCACTTCGGATAAGTGGATGAAACTTTACGGAAATATTCTCACCGTATTGAGCCCTGTAGGCCTCTGTATTTTTTCTAACTGTCGGTTCATCTTCGCAATGAGTAGCAATTAATGAAGGGAACTTAGAAAAGAACGCTTCCAGTTTTTCACCATTATCAACAAGCAAATTTCCTGTGGACGATCCCATGAATATTTTCAATCCGCTCACTTTTTTCACATCCGTCTTTAGTACCTCTTCAATGTTGTCATTGGAGGCGCCAATAAAGAAGGAGTGATTAGCCAGCGATGACCTGGCCGCGATCTGAAATTTTTCTTCAAGTAGCTGTTGTGTGAATGTAGGAGGAACTGTATTGGGCATTTCCATAAAACTGGTGACGCCCCCGGCAACTGCGGCCCGTGATTCAGTATGGATATTGGCCTTATGTGTTAACCCGGGTTCACGAAAATGAACCTGATCATCAATGACACCAGGTAATAAGTATTTTCCTTTTGCATCAATGATCTGATGAGCCGGTTTACCGTGCAGATCCTTGCCGATCTGATCGATGAATTGTCCTTTTATAAAAACATCGCCGGCAAAGACCTTGCCTTCATTGACTATATTTGCGTTTACAATTAATGTTGTTTTCAACTCAGCCATATAATACAAAGATCAGTGGAATCTTCGATTCAAAATAGTGCATGGACTGATTTTAAGTTGAATAAACAACTCCTGGACGCCATTGCTGACAGTAATTTTTCGGCTCCAACGGATATTCAGAAAAAAAGTATTCCTCTTGTTCTGGGGGGAGCACAGGTTATAGGCATCGCCCAGACAGGCACCGGGAAAACAGCAGCGTATATGCTTCCCCTGTTCATGAAAGTGAAATTTGCGCAGGGGATGGATGCACGAGCCCTTATTCTTGTTCCTACTAAGGAACTTGTACTTCAGGTTGCCGACCAGGCTAAAAAATTATCGCTGTATACAGACTTAAGAATTATGCCCATTTACGGTGGTGTGGGGATCAAGTCGCAGATTGAGGTGATCAAAAAGGGAATTGACATCATCATTGCTACACCGGGCAGGTTTTTGGAATTATATCAGCAGAACGAGTTGCCGGTTAAGCAAATCAAGACGTTGGTGATCGATGAAGCTGACCGCATGATGGATATGGGATTCCGCCATCAGCTTCGGAAAATTTTTGAAATCATTCCACAAAAGCGACAAAACCTTTTATTCTCTGCTACTTTTCCCGATAAGGTAGAAAAACTATCGCAGGATTTTCTTGAATTTCCGGTGCGCGTTGAAATCACGCCACAAGCCACGGCTGCCAGACAAGTTGTTCAGCAGCTATATCATGTACCAAACATGAAAACGAAGATAAATTTTGTTGAATATCTTCTTTCCAAAGATGAATTTTCACGCGTTATCATTTTTTCCCGTACGAAAGAAACGGCCAACAACATTTACAAATTTATTGAAAGAAAGATTACGAAATCAGTTCGCGTTATTCATTCGAACAAAAGTCAAAATACCCGCATCAATGCCATGAATGATTTTAAGGAAGGTGATATCCGTGTACTGGTTTCTACCGACGTAGCTGCACGAGGGATTGACGTGGAGAAAGTATCACACGTGATTAATTTTGATGTGCCCGATCATTATGAAGATTATGTTCATCGTATTGGCAGAACCGGCAGAGCGTTTCAGGAAGGAACGGCCATGACGTTTGTTACCAAAGCGGAGTTATATCATATTGCGAAAATAGAAAAACTCATCCGCGAAAAAATAACGGTAAAAGAACTTCCCAGAGAAGTGAAGGTGGAGGAAACGTTGTTTGAAGAGACTCAAGCTATCAATCGTGAAATTGATCGACAGAACAGGCTAGACAATCCTGATTTTTTGGGAGCCTTTCACGAGAAGAAGATAAAGCGTTAAGAAAAAAGCCATGCACGGAAACAGGTCTGTGCATGGCTTTTTTTGATTTAATGGTCAGAGTTAGCCGTTCATCGAGATCAAAAACTCACCATTGTTACGTGTGCCCTTCATTTTGCTGAGAAGGAACTCCATGGCTTCGTTTGAATTCATATCAGACATGTATTTGCGTAAAATCCAAACACGAGCAAGTTCTTCTTCTTTCATTAGCAAATCTTCGCGTCTTGTTCCCGAAGCAGGAACGTCAATAGCAGGGTAAACGCGTTTGTTGGAGAGCTTACGATCAAGCACCAACTCCATGTTGCCTGTTCCTTTAAATTCTTCGAAGATAACTTCATCCATTTTAGAGCCAGTATCAATCAGCGCGGTAGCAATGATCGTTAACGAACCACCATTTTCAATTTTACGAGCAGCACCGAAGAAACGTTTTGGTTTATGTAATGCATTGGCATCCACACCACCCGAAAGTATTTTTCCAGATGAAGGAACCACGGTATTGTAGGCACGTGCAAGACGCGTAATTGAATCCAGAAGAATAACCACATCATGACCACATTCTACCATGCGTTTTGCTTTCTCCAAAACGATCGTGGCAACTTTAACGTGTCGTTCAGCCTGTTCATCGAATGTAGAAGCGATAACTTCTGCGCGAACGCTGCGTGCCATGTCAGTTACTTCTTCCGGACGCTCATCGATGAGCAACACCATCAGGTAAACTTCTGGATGATTTTCAGCAATGGCGTTGGCAATTTGTTTTAATAATACAGTCTTACCAGTTTTAGGCTGAGCCACGATCATTCCGCGTTGTCCTTTTCCTATTGGAGCGAACAGATCGAGAATACGCGTAGACATGTTGTCTGGTGTTGTGCTCAATCTTAATTTTTCATTGGGGAATAGCGGAGTAAGATATTCAAACGCAACCCGGTCGCGGATTTCATCCGTTGTCTTTCCGTTCACGCTTTCAACCTTTAACAGGGCAAAATATTTCTCGCCTTCTTTTGGAGGGCGAATAAATCCCTTAACGGTGTCTCCTGTTTTTAATCCAAACAGTTTTATCTGTGATGGAGATACATAAATATCATCCGGGCTGGCCAGGTAATTATAATCGGAAGAGCGCAGAAAGCCATAGCCATCCTGCATAATTTCCAGCGCGCCCTCGTTGGCAATTACACCATCAAAATCCTTGACGTTCGTTTCCCTTCTTGGCTGCTGGTTGCGTTCTTCGCGATTATCCTGGCGAACAGGAGCTTCTGTATTTTGACGAGCAGTTATTTCCTGCTCTGTGGGTTCTTCACTCGGTGGTTCAAAAGGAGCCGGCGTGTTATCAGTTTCGGTTAACGCTAAGGGCGTTTCGTCAGAGAGTACTTCTCGTGCTGGTTGAATATCGGCAGGTACTGCGGGGGCGACATTTTCGCGTCTTCGTGGTCGCATTTTTCTTTCCGTTTCAGGAGCGCCTTCGCCGGGTTTCTTCGCAGAAGTTTCACCTCCAACAGCTTGCTCATCAAGAATTTTATAAACGAGCTCTTGCTTTCCTAGTTTCTTGGCGTTTTTTACGCCCATTCCTTCAGCGATGTCCTTTAATTCGGACAGAAGCCTGAGATTCAGGTCATCAATTGTGTACATGCAGATTAAAAATGAAAGGTTAGAATATTATTAATTATGATTAAAAAGGCGGTTCAGGAAAAAATCAGCACAACGCCTGAATACATTCAGCAATTCTATGATCAATTGAGCTCGTAAAGTTCTGGGTTTCCTATCGTTCAGAAGGTCTGAGAAGACCGTAAATGATATTGCAAGTATAGGTCAAAAATGAATATTATCAAATCCCTATCCGAAAAAATGTGGGCGAGGTTGAGTAATTTCGGCCCTTTAAAGTTTTATAGAATGCTACAGACTAATGTTATCCGCGCTCAAACGGAGAAGGTTTTAGAGGGGCTTAAGAAACGCCATTTTAAAGAGGCAGAAGAGCTTGTTACGAAAGTCATCAATGCCGACAAACAACGGAGAGAAACACAGTTGCAACTTGATAACCTGAAAGCGAAATCCAACACCGATTCAAAGCTGGTAGGTGAGTTGATGAAAGCCGGGAAACAGGATGAAGCGAAGATTTTGCGCGCAGCCGTTGCTTCCGATAAGGAAAACCTTCGCATTTTGGAAGACACACTTCAGGAATCCGAAAAAATGCTTCAGCAGATGCTTTATAAAATCCCTAATGTACCGGCTGAAATTGTACCGGCGGGAAAAACACCTGAAGAAAATGTTACGGTTCACGAACATGGCACAATTCCCAAATTGGATGCCGATGCGCTTCCTCATTGGGAGTTGATTAAAAAGTATGACATCATTGATTTTGATCTGGGAGTAAAAATAACCGGTGCAGGGTTTCCTGTTTATAAGGGCAAAGGCGCAAAACTGCAACGTGCTTTAATAAACTTTTTCCTTAATGAGGCCGATAAAGCTGGCTATATAGAAATACAACCACCGATCCTGATCAATGAAGCCTCTGGCTATGGCACTGGTCAATTACCTGACAAAGAAGGCCAAATGTATTTTGCGGATGTCGATGGCTTGTATCTGATTCCAACAGCAGAAGTTCCTATTACAAATTTGTACCGAGATGTGATGTTGGCAGAAGATGCGTTGCCTATCAGGAACGCAGGATACACGCCTTGCTTTCGCAGGGAAGCTGGCAGCTGGGGTGCGCATGTACGGGGATTGAACAGACTTCATCAGTTTGATAAAGTGGAGATCGTACAGATCACACGACCGGAAGATTCTTATCGTGTGCTTGATGAAATGTGCTTGCACGTACAGGGACTTTTGGAAAAACTTGAATTGCCTTATCGCAAATTATTACTGTGCGGGGGTGACATGGGATTCAATGCTGCAATCACGTACGACATGGAAGTTTTCTCAGCCGCCCAGCAACGTTGGCTGGAAGTAAGTTCAGTAAGTAATTTTGAAACGTTTCAGGCTAACCGATTGAAACTCCGGTATAAAAATAAAGAAGGCAAAACAAACCTGTTGCATACACTGAATGGAAGCGCACTTGCACTTCCTCGTATAGTAGCTTCTATTTTGGAGAACAATCAGACCAAAGATGGAATCCGGATTCCTAAAGTGTTGGTTCCATTTACGGGTTTTGATGTGATCAAGTAGTATGTCGAAACTAGCAATACGGATTGGAGAAAAGAAAGACCTTTCGCGCGTTTTCGAACTTGTAAAAGAACTGGCGGAATTTGAACGTGCTCCTCATGAGGTGATCAACACAGTGAAGCTCATGGAAGAAGATGGCTTTGGAACAAACCCAATCTATGGTTTTTTTGTTGCCGAAAACGAAAAAGGAATTATCGGAATAGCCTTGTATTACTGGCGTTATTCTACATGGAAAGGCAAACGGCTTTTTTTGGAGGACATTATCGTAACGGAAAAGGAAAGGGGCAAGGGTGCAGGAAAACTTTTGTTTGATCGCACCATGCAGCATGCCCTGGATGAGCAATGTTCTGGCATGATGTGGCAGGTTCTCGACTGGAACGAGCCGGCAATAGATTTCTACAAAAAGTACGGTTCAAAACTTGACGATGAATGGATCAATTGTACTCTGGAAGAGGGTCAGATTAAAAAGCTTCTGGCAAAGTAATTCTACATCTCTTCCAACAATGTTCGAAATGCTGCGTGGTGATCTTTAAATTTTTCACGCAGCTCTTCAATTAGCACTGGAGCAAACACATCCAGGTATTTTTCTACCTGATCCATGGATTTTGCAAAGTATTGAACGGAATACGAAACCGTTTCTTCATCCTCATTGGTAAGCACCTTGTAGATTTTAAATTCAACAAACATTCCGGTTTTCATCACCTTCGGAATATAGGTTGACTTCATCCAGGCAAGCCACTCACGCTCAATAGGAAGGTCAATGCCGACGGTTTCATTGTATAATATCATCTCGTTCAGTTAACGTTCAAGCAAGCCTCCCAGTAATGAACCAGCTTCTTTGCGTGTATTATTTCCATAAGGAGAAATGGCCTGAATTAATTTTCGGATTGGCATGGATTGCAGCCACACTTTACCTGTACCACGAAGTGTGGCAAGGAAAATACCCTCACCGCCAAAGATCATAGACTTTAAACTTCCGCTTGATTCCACATCAAACTGAATGTGTGACTCCATCGCAACCACACATCCCGTGTCGACGCGGAGGGTCTCGTTGTTGAGTGTTTTTTCGATGAGCGTTCCACCGGCGTGTACGAACGCCTTTCCGTCGCCGCTTAACTTTTGAAGAATGAATCCTTCGCCACCCACCAAACCCGAACCAATTTTTCTGTTGAAGACAATGGAAAGTTTGGTCCCATATGCAGCGCAGAGAAATCCATCTTTTTGCACAATCAATTCGTGATTTGACATTTTGGAAAGATCAATGGGGATTACCGTGCCCGGATAAGGTGCAGAGAATCCCACTTTTGCCTTGCGGTTACCTCGATTTGTGAAGTGCGTCATGAACAATGACTCTCCGGTGAGTACACGGCTTCCCGCAGATAACAATTTATCAAAAATGCTTTGACTCGGATTTGAACCATCTCCCATTTTTGTTTCAAAAACAATTCCATCTTCCATAAAAAGCATGGCGCCCGCTTCCGCAATGACGGTTTCCAACGGATCAAGCTCAACTTCTACGATTTGAATGCTTTCTCCTTTTATCTGGTAGTCGATTTCGTGTGAATTCATAAACTAGTATGTAGTATTTAGTAGATAGTAGTTAGAAGGATCGTGAGTGAGTTACTTAATAATACTTAAAAACGGGATATTCGACAGGTTGGTTGTTCAGTTGGTTTTTTGAGATGTATTCGTCAAAGAAATTCCAGGTGACCAGGCCGTCATCAGATTGTGGTTCCAGTAAATAGAAAATTAAATTAGACAATGGCTGAGCCATGTCAACGATATAGTCGCCCTTTTTAAATTTCCGCGATGCAGCACTAAACTTTCCCTGAGATTGCACCATGGCGTGACCCTGAAAACTCTGAGGAGCTTTATCCAATTTTTCAATTGAAAAAACTTCACCAGTGAATGATTGCGTTTTCACCAATTGATCAACGTTAACTCCATGCTTTCTAAGATTATCCGCAATAGCAGTAAATGCGGCAGGAATAATATATCCGCGTGGTAATGTGCTTTCAATTTCAGCGTCAAATTTTGCATGATACTCAACCCCATCTACTTTTATAATATTGCCAGTGCGTGAGTATTGCGTTGTGTTATCAATTTTCGTCACTTTAATGTAATCATAGGTGATAAAATTGTTAATCTTTTCGAGGGGCACCAATTTGAACCGAACACCTTTTTTGATTTTTCCCGCCTGAGCAATGACTTGCTGTATGGCTTGCGCTTCAGCTTTTTTGTTGATATCGATGATTTCTTTTGCATGGTCATTGGAGTACCCAAGAATTTCATTCGTAAATGCGTAGGTCGAATAAATCCGCTGGTAGAAACGTTCATGTGCAAAGGCCTCACTGAGGATGGCCATGCGATTGCGCAGTCCAAATTGATTGACGAGATAACGCGGGTGATGATTATAGGTATAGAATTTTTTTACCGGCCAGCCTTCGCGTAAGTCATAGTCCCCATAAGGACCAATGACTAAATTATTTTTCTCTTTTAGAGTTTTCGTTATTGCGGGCAGCATCTTATTATTTATAAAATCATAGGGCGCATACTCGCCGGCAAAATGATAACTGGGGGCATATGTAAGATTATAAGCGTGCCAGGTTCCGTTCGTGGTATGGAGGTCTACAAAAATCTGCGGATCCCATGGCACAATAACATGTTGAAAAATACCATTGGTTTCGAGCGCTTCCATCTTCATGCCGTCTCGATTAAGATCAAACCCCTGACTGTTTTCCCGAATACCGACTTCAAGGGGACTGTCTTCCTGTGATGGCCTTCTTCCTTTTTCCATCTTGTCGTTGCTATCTGAATTATAAATCGGCGCAAAGAGTATGATCTGGTTGTCAAGAAGGTTTTTTTTATCGCCCAGCAGGATGTCGCGCATCAACATCATGACTGCTTCTTTACCTTCCACTTCCCCGGCGTGTATGTTTCCCTGAACATAGATCACAAGTTTACCGGAAGCTTTAGCTTCCTCAGCGGTTCTTATGATTGGATTAGCCAAAACAGCAACAGGAATATCTTTGCCCTCCAAGCTTTTTCCCATCGAGAAAAGGTGAACGTTTGAACTTTTGGATTTCATGGCGTTCAGGAAGTTCATCACATCAGCATGCGTGGAAGTTTTGATGAAATTGCTTTTCTCGGGCGTGAGCAGAAGATCCTCGGGCCAGGAAGGCTGTGCGTATGTTGAAAGCGGAATGAACAAAAGGAAATAAAGGAGTCGCTTCATCGATGGATGCAAGGTGAAATTAGGATTTAGGTTTTCTGCCTTTCTTCTTGGGTGGTTTCGTCTCATCAAAATCATCACGATCGGCAAGTTTCTTATCGTCAACATTTTTATTGAGAAACTCGTTGATTTTTTCAATGTTCATGTTCGACTTCAGTTCACCAAACTGATTGATGGATACTTCAAGGCCGTCAAGTTCCTTGTGAACGCGCGGTTTGCCTTGTTTCTTGCTGGGTTTGTCTTCTTTCTTTGCCATCAGCTTATACTTACTTTTAAATTCGTTAAGGCATAATCAATTCTATTCACCACTTCATCCCGACCAAGTATCTCCATGCTTAGCATGAGATCGGGCCCGGAGGCAATACCTGTAATAGATACGCGCAATGCAGGCATGATTTTCCCAATACCGATGGACAAAAGGGTTGTTACTTTTTCCAATGAAGCTTTGGCGCCCTCTGCAGTCAACGACGAAAGAGTATTTAGGTCATCGCGATATGCACGGAGTACATGGACAGAGTCGTCATTCCATTTTTTTGAAATGACCTGTTGATCAAATTCAGTAGGGGCAACAAAAAGAAATTTTCCCTGAAGCCAAAAATCCTGCGGATAAGTAACGCGCTCTTTTAGTAAACCACAAATCCTTGAAGCTTTATCTTTTGTGCATGAAATATTTTCACTCTTTAATGATTCAAGCAAATATTCTGCAAGTATATCATCGGGCTTTGCTTTAATGTATTGTTGGTTGAACCACCTTGCTTTTTGAATGTCAAACTTAGCTCCTGCTTTTCCGATACGTTCAATGGTAAAGGCTTCGATCAATTGATCCATCGAGAAAATTTCCTGCTCAGTACCCGGATTCCAACCCAGAAAAGCAAGGAAGTTGATCATGGCTTCAGGAAGATAACCCGATTCTTTAAATCCCTTTGCTAATTCATTTGTTTTTGGATCCGTCCAGTTGATCGGAAAAATAGGGAAACCCATTTGATCGGCATCGCGCTTGCTCAGTTTCCCATTTCCATCCGGTTTTAACAACAGGGGAAGATGGGCGAACAGTGGCCTTTCACTTTCCCATCCCAGGTAACGATAAAGCAGCACATGCAAGGGAGCAGATGGCAACCATTCTTCGCCGCGAATCACATGTGAGATTTTCATAAGGTAATCATCCACCACATTCGCCAAATGATAGGTGGGCATGCCATCGGATTTCATTAGCACCTTATCATCAATTTGAGATGAATCAACTTTAATGTCACCACGGATAAGATCACTAAAATGAATTTCTTCATTGGCAGGAACAAGGAGCCTGATGACATACGGACTGCCCGTGTTCAGGCGTTTCGTTACTTCATCAGCCGTCAACGTGAGCGAATTGCTCATGTGTAATCGGGTAGTAATTCCATATTGTTGACTGGCCTGGCCTTTTAGGCGATCGCGCATAGCATCCAACTCTGCTTCTGTATCAAATGCGTAATACGCTTTGCCATCCCGAATCAATTGATCCGCATATTGCCGATACATCGGCTTGCGTTCTGATTGACGATAAGGTGCATGAGGTCCTCCAGCACCTACACCTTCATCTATTTTAATTCCTGCCCAGGCGAGCGATTTCAGAATGTATTCTTCAGCCCCGGGCACGTAACGGCCCTGGTCAGTGTCTTCAATCCGCAAAATCATGGTACCATTATTTTTGCGGGCCAGCAAATAGTTATATAAAGCAGTTCTCACACCGCCAATATGTAGCGCACCTGTTGGACTGGGCGCAAAGCGAACACGTACGTCTCTCATCTCATTTTTAAAATGAGAGTAAAGGTAAAGAAACTAACGTCGTGGTGTTAAGAAATTGTGGTAAGAAAGAATTACTCCACAGCAATGCACGAAATTTCCACATTCACACCCTTTGGCAGGCCACTGACTTCCACGGTTTCGCGGGCGGGCGGAGCGTCAGTAAAGTAGGATCCGTAGATTTCATTTACTTTGGGAAAATCGCTCATATTTTTTAAGTAGATGTTGCACTTCACCACGTTCGAAAAATTCAATCCTGCTGCGGTAAGCACATGCCCCAAATTCGTCATCACCTGTTTTGTTTCCAGTTGAATATCATGAGTAATGATATTGCCAGAATCTTTATCAATGGCAATCTGCCCGCTGAGAAAAACCATGTTGCCTGATTTGACAGCCTGACTATACGGACCGATCGCTTCTGGTGCCTTTTGGGATTGAATAATTTCTTTTGTCATGGTGATATAAGATAAAGGTCAAATATCACAATAATTTATTGCTTCACCTTCCTGCTGGCACTTTTCGTTGGTTCATTTTTTAAAGGTACCGGGTGCGATTTTTTCCTGATTTTCATATTCAGAATTTCGATACCTAAAGCAAAGGCCATGGAAAAGTACATATACCCTTTGGGCACATGAGCGTGAAACCCCTCCACGACCAGTATCGTACCGATCATAAACAAAAACGAAATGGCGAGCAGCTTCATGGCAGGATGCTTATTTATAAAATCGCTGATCGTTTTGACAAAAATCAGCATGACACCCAGGGAGACCGCAATGGCAATCGAAATGATCAGGATATTTTCAACTAATCCCACAGCAGTAAGTATAGAATCAAAGGAAAAAACCAGGTCGATAAGTATGATCTGGATTACTGCGCCGCGCCAGGTAAGAATTTTAGAATTTGTTTTAGATGAACCGCTTTCTCCTTCAAGCTTGTTGTGAATCTCCGATGTGCTTTTTCCGATCAGGAATAAACCTCCGGCAATGAGAATAAGATCCCGAAAACTTAAACTGAAATTATCGAACGTTAAGATCGGCTTTTGAAGTCCGATCAACCAGCCAATACCAAGCAGCAAAAGAAGTCTCGCAATCAGAGCCAATAAAAGTCCAAGCATCCGTGTTTTTTGTTGTTGGGATGCCTGTACACGATTGGCAATAATTGAAATGAATACGACATTATCGATTCCAAGGACGATCTCCAGGAACGTCAACGTAAGAAGGCTTAAAAGACCTTCGGCAGAAAATAATTGTGCAATCATGGGAAGTCAACATTGAAAAATTCATGCCATATTCACTAAGGCGAATTGGTTTAGAAATCCCCGACCTGTAAATTGCGCACATGATCAGAAAGTCATTGAGTATTGTCATTCTAGTGAGTATGATACTTCATTGCGCTGCCCGTCTGGGTACACTTTCTTTTCTATATGAGCAACGCCATCATATTGGATATACTGTTGGATTGATCGCAGAAATACCCATTGCCATGTGTACAAGCGATTATGATTTTGATGAGAGCCTCAAAATTGAATCAGCGGAGTCCATAGAAACTTCTCCCGTTACTTTTATACAGACACAAGAAATCAGTTTTTTTTTAATTACAGCTCCCACTATTCCAAATACACAGCCAGTCATTTCTGAGGATAAACAGACTCATTTTTATTGTTTTTCGGAATATTCATCCCCAACATCACCTTTTTTTCATCCACCTTCTCGAGGTTGATTTAGTTCTGTCACCTTCTATCTAAAGGTGGAATCTTCTACTAATCTTTTCTTAAACTAACTCAATTATGAAATCGAGATTTTCATTGCTTACGCTATTTTTCTTTCTACTGCTTTTAGGTTCATGTTCAGAGCCCGAAATACACGACGGTCCAGGCACGCTGACATTGCATTTTGACAATGTAGTAGGCGATGCCAACCTTAAGCTGAACACAACGAACACGCCTTACATCAACTCAAAATCAGAAGCCTATAAAATTACAACGCTTCGTTATTATGTAAGTAGCATCAAAATCAAAAATGATGATGGATCAGTTTATACTGATGAACTAAGGTCTGATGGTTCCGCAGGATATTATCTGGTAAACGAATCGGATGCCGATTCACACGATATCGTTCTTGAAAATGTGCCAAAAGGAAATTATTCAGAAGTAACCTTTACCGTTGGCATTGATGCTAATCAATTAAATCAAGGAGCGCAAACCGGGGCTCTCGATCCTGTGCATGGGCTATTTTGGAGTTGGAATTCAGGGTATATATTCATGCAGGTAGAAGGAGAATCACCCGCCTCGACGGAAGCAGGTCATGTTTTTCAGTATCACGTGGGAGGTTACAAAGACGTTGCGGGCAGTACAAGTCAGGCTAATAATGTGAAGACGCTTACCTTGGGTTTTAATGGGGATGTAGCTCCCGTGGAACATGGTCATGAGCCTGAAGTGCACATCATCTATGATGTTGATAAATTTTTCAATGGGCCAGGAAGTACAGTAACATTCACAGCGAATGCCAATCGCCATTCACCAAAATCGTGTGTGGATATTGCGGGAAATATCAGCAGTGCATTTACTGTAGATCATGTTCACGCAAATTAAATCTACTTTAGACAATCCAATCTGGGTGGTGACAATGCTCATGATTGTTGTGGCCTGTTCCGGAGATCATATTTCCCCTGGGAAAGATTTGTATGTACTCCAAAAGCCAACCAATTTTCCTGAACCCCGGTATACATTTGAAAATAATCGGATTACGAAAGAAGGAATTGAACTGGGACGTGCACTTTTTTATGATCCCATACTTTCGTCAGACAGTTCAATCGCTTGTGCGAATTGCCATCAACAAGTAGTCGCTTTTGGCGATCCAGTACATCGCTTCAGTAAGGGAGTTGGGGATCGGGATGGAATACGAAATGCACCTGCGTTGCAAAATCTTGCTTTTCAATCCCATTTTTTTTGGGATGGGGGTGTAACGCATCTTGATTTTACGCCAATCAATGCGATCACGAGTGAACTGGAAATGGCAGAAAATCTTTCATCAGTCGTTAAAAAACTGCAGCGAAGTAAAACTTACCCTAAAAAATTTGAAAAAGCGTTTGGGGGAAATAATGTCACATCGCAGAAATTGTTTTTTTCCTTATCACAATTTATGGCGATGCTGATCTCAGCTGACTCGCGTTATGATCGATATGTGAGAAACGAGGGTGAGGTGCTGACATCCGTTGAGCTTGAGGGCATGAAATTATTCAGGGTAAAATGTGCCACTTGTCACGCTTCTGACTTGTTCACAGACGGCTCATTCAGAAATAACGGATTGGATGTCACCTTCAAACCTGATTCTGGAAGAGCTCGGATTACAGAATTGATCGGCGATCGAGGAAAATTTAAAGTGCCGAGTTTACGTAACGTAGAACTTACAGCACCCTACATGCATGACGGAAGATTCAGGACATTAACGCAAGTATTGAATCATTATGCTCAGGGCGTCATTCATTCTGAAACACTTGATCCAACCCTAAATCAAAATGAATCATTGGGTATTGCGCTGACGGAGGAAGAGAAGTCAAAGATTATCTCTTTTGTCAAAACGCTAACCGACAAGACACTTACATCAGACAAACGATTTTCAAATCCTTTTCTAAAATGAGAAAAATAGTAATTCTATTTGTATTGATAACGACAATGAATACAGCGCGAGGTTGTGAATTTTGCGGCTGTGGTGTAGGAAATTTTTACCTGGGTATACTTCCACAGTTTAGTAAAAATTTTGTGGGTGTGCGTTACCAGAATCAGCGATTTGATTCGCACGTGGGACTTCATCCTAGCCTTGCCACATCGGAATATTTTCAGAGTACGGAGATCTGGGGAAGATTTTATCCCATCCACAAATTGCAAGTCATGACGATGCTGACATATCATGTTAACAAACAGACTACCACCTCAGAAAGTATTTATTTGGAAGGTCTAGGTGATATACCCGTGTTAGTCAATTACAACCTGATCAATACAACAAGGGATGATGATGACCATCTTGTGAATCATGACCTGTGGACAGGCGGCGGTATTAAGTTGCCGACAGGAAAATATAAATTTCAGGAGACTCCCGCCGAGGTAGCCAATGCCAATTTTCAACTTGGTACAGGCAGTGTAGATTTTTTCTTTAATGGCCTGTATACATTGAGATATAAACGCGTAGGATTGAATGCCGACATCACTTATAAAATGAATATGTACAATAGCGATCAGTATCGTTTTGGCAATAAATTCAATGGGTCGGGCTCATTTGTATTTATCCAGCAAATCGATGCGCTTGGTATTATGCCCAATGTTGGCATGTATGTGGAGGACTCGGCTCAAAATAAGTCGGGAGACATTACGATTGAGGACACCGGGGGCAGCGCAACGTTTGCCACAGCCGGGTTACAACTGTACTGGGGAAAGATTTCATTGGGCGGTAATTACAGAAGTCCGGTTTCACGGAATCTGGCCAATGGCAGAATTAGGGCACAGGATCGCATGATGTTGCACGCAACGTTCCTATTTTAAAAGGTTCGCCGTATATTTAGAAATATTTTCATTCTTCATAATCACCATGAAAATCCTTGGTACGTTTTTATTGTTATTTGTCGTTTGCATTACTGTGTCAGCGCAGAGTACAACGAGATCGGAAGTTAAAAAAGTAACTTCACCCGCGAAGAAGACGGAGGTTAAGGTGATACCATTACCGGCGGATGACAAAGACCCTGTATGCTTTATGAAAGTAAAAAAAGGAAGTTTGCTGACGACCAGGTATAAAGGGAAACTGTATGGATTTTGCTCGGATCATTGCAAGGCAGTTTTTCTGGCAAAATCCGGCAGCGCAATTGAAATAGTATTAAGATATGCAAAGTATAAGAGTAATTCTGCTTTTGTTATCGGGCAGCCAGGGTATTTTGCTTAGCCTTGCATTGCTCTCACCTTCAAAGAAGAAACATGCTTCGGCGATTTTTCTTGGCTTGATCTTCCTGGTCATATCGCTTGAGATTTTAAATATATGGGCGATGCAAATGCACTACCATAGCTCCCCTCAAGCCTTTCCTTTTTGGCTGTTAATTTCGTACCTCATTCTGCCCCCATCTTTATGGCTTTTTGTTCAATCCAATGCCCTTGCAGGTTTTGTTTTTAAAAAGAAGTATTTTCTACTGTATGTACCGGCGTTTATTGAAATCCTGGTTGAGACAAGCACCCATATCTATTATCGGTCAACAGGAGTTTCGTTTCACCTGATTAATTACACGCCCTGGTTCTTGTTTACCGAAGTCTTCCCAATTTTCTGGATGGTTTTTGTTTTAATTTTTTATGCACAGAGATTAATTTCGATTTCGAAACGGCTGAAGGATTTCTTTTCCCCACCTGCTCCTTTGCATCATATAAAGCTTTTTAGCTTTTTTATTTGTTTTCTTCTTCTCGGCATACTATGGTTTGTTGAGGTGATTTTTTCTCAACCTCAGATTTTTAACTTTACGGAAGTATTCCTTGTGACTTTTCTTTTTGCATTTGGTTACATCGGATATTTCAATCCTGCTTTTTTTGAAGTCCCTGCAATCATTAAAACGAAACCTGCAGAGTCTTCCAGCTTTTCTCATTATGATGATCAGAAAGAATTAGCTCGACTTACTGAAAGATTTACCAAGGAAGCGATACACAGAAGAACAAAGTTGTCATTAGAGGAGTTAGCTGCCGAAATTAACCTTCCCGCCCGCTATGTATCGCACCTGATCAACAGGTATCACAACACGAATTTTCACAATTTCGTTAATTCTTACAGGGTGAAGGAAGTATTGGAAAAGATCGCAGACCCTTCTCAACAGCACAAAACCCTACTTGCCCTGGCATTTGAGGCTGGCTTCAACTCAAAATCCACATTCAACCAGGTGTTTAAAAGTCAAACCGGGCAATCACCGTCCAGGTTTTTATCTTAATATGTACAGAAACGCGATTCAGGTCTTCCGGAAAAATGTATCCGGTCGATTATCGCTCTAAAGACCACGTCATTTGTGCGAAAAACAAATGAAAATTCGTGCTCTTATTTTTTTTATTCTAATCCTTGCAGGAACCACCTACGGTCAGTCCCCAACAAATAGCAAAAGCATACGGGTTGAATTCAACCACAATGTCGAGTTTGGTGGCTTTGTTTTTTTTCTGGGCTCTCTGGGAGAGCAGTATGAGAATAATGATGATCTCACCGCGAATGGGGTTAAAAAGAAAGATTGGTATGCGTATAATTTATCGCTGTATAAAAAATATAAGTCCTTTAAAAACGACAAGGATCTAACAACGGCTGTTCAATATTTAGAACGCCTTGAAGGCAGCGATCTGATTCGCCTGCTTATTCGCGTGGATGATTTTCCTAAAGCCAAACTATTAGTTGAAATTCGCGACCAGGATTTATTGGCGTTTTCCATCAATCGTGATCCGGCAGAAGCAAGAGAAAATGCTTCCGAATTTATTGAAGCACTCAATCGATTTTACACTACCGTCAATTTCGATGAATACTTTCACGGAAGTAAAAGATATTATGAACAAGCCCACCAGGAAATCACGGACGGGCTTCCCTCGGATGAATTTATTCCGGCAATGGAAAAATTCTACCGTAAAGAATTTGACAGCTATACCCTTTTGCCTAGTCTAACCCTTCCCAACGGCATGGCGTTCGGGGTAAGTTATGTGGCAAATGGAAAAACGAAGATTTTCAACAGCTTTGGTGCATTCGCGGTTCAGCACATTCCAGATGGTGCTATGGGCTTCGCCGACGAAAAGCATTTGCGTGAATTAAGCACACATGAATTTGGGCATTCGTTCTCCAATCCGGCGGTTCAACAATTGCCCGCAAGATTGTTTGATGAAACAAAAATTTTATACGAACCGATACGTGAGGCAATGGATAACCAGGGATACAATTTATGGAAGAGTTGTGTCTATGAGCATTTTGTGAGGGCGGGTGAGGTTGTGATTGCAAAAAACCTGGGCCTCAGAAAAGATGCTGCGCAGCTGGAAAAACAATACATAGAAAACCGAAAATTTATTTACCTCCGGGATATTATTCAAATTCTGGAAATGTACGACGACGATCGGAAGATAACCTACCAGGAGGCTGTGAACAAGGCTATGGAAAAACTGAAGGTAATGGCCGCTAAGTTGCCTCAACCTAAGGAAGCAAAATTTTCAAAAAATCCAGACGATATTAAAATACACACGGAGGATATTCATTCCTTTTGGAAGGTGTTCGATGAAACGTATCCTGATTTGAATGGTAGTGCTTTCCAAGAGCGGTATATCAAAACAGGAAGTATTGGTCTGCAGAATTTTTTGCAGAACAGAATTGAAAGCGGAAGCAATTTATCCAAAACAGTAAAAGAAAATTTGTCATACTACCAGGCCATTCGCGCAAGTTCTTTGTCGATTGAGAAGAGGACGCAGGCATTATACAATTCCTTTCATAGCCTAAAACAACTTTACCCCGATGCCGTTTTTCCTGATGTTTATTTTGTTATCGGTGCAAAAAATACTGGGGGTACCTCATTTAACGAAGGTGTAATTATCGGAGCGGAGATGTTTGGGGAGGAAAAAGACGGATTTAAACCCAGGTTGAACATCGAACATCTTGATGGAGTCGTAACCCACGAGCTCTTCCACTTTCAACAGAATTATCCATTGGATCAATCACTTTTAGCACAATGTATACGTGAGGGCTCGGCTAATTTCCTGACAAGTTTAATGAAGGGCATCCACGAAGCCTCAAATGCAAATGAATACGGTGAGAAACATAAAGAAGAGTTATGGAAAGAATTTTTAACCACTATGCATAAAACGAACTGGACGAACTGGCTTTATTATTCAAAAGACAAGTCACGTCCTCGCGACCTGGGATATTGGATGGGCTATAAGATAACGAAAGCATACTATGACCGGGCAGAAGACAAATCCAAAGCCGTTAAGGAAATTCTCAATATCAAAGATTTTAAGATTTTCCTGATGGAAAGTGGCTATCAAGGAGAGTAAAAGTTGCTGAAGCTATTCCACCGTAACCGACTTCGCCAGATTCCTGGGTTGATCAACATTACATCCACGCATCACAGCGATGTGATAGGAGAGCAGTTGTAGTGGAATTACGGAAATCAAAGGCATGAGCGGTTCCAGTGTTGAAGGTACTTCAATGACAAACTCAGACATTTTAGGGATGATCGTATCTCCTTCTGTGACCACAGCGATAACACGGCCCTTTCGTGCTTTAACTTCCTGGATATTGGAGACAACTTTTTCGTACGAACTATCTTTTGTAGCAATAAACACTACCGGCATCTCCTGATCGATTAACGCAATAGGTCCATGTTTCATTTCAGCAGCGGGATAACCTTCTGCATGAATGTAAGAAATCTCTTTAAGCTTCAAAGCACCTTCTAAAGCAACAGGAAAATTATAACCACGACCGAGGTATATGAAATTTGTTGCGTCCTTGAATGTTTCCGCAATGAGTTGAATTTGTGCATCTAGCTTCAATGCTTTTTCAACTTTGGCAGGGATGTTTTCCATCTCCACCATCATCTCGCGGAATTTCTGCTCCGTAATAGTTCCTTTCTTTTGTGCTACGATAAGGGCAATCATGTTCAGCACTGTAAGCTGCGCAGTAAATGCCTTTGTACTGGCTACACCTATCTCTGGTCCGGCGTGCGTGTACGCGCCAGCATGTGTTGCGCGGGGAATAGAAGAACCAACAACATTGCAAACTCCAAAAATGATAGCTCCTTTTGATTTTGCCAATTCAATGGCGGCAACCGTATCTGCAGTTTCACCGGACTGAGAAATGGCGATGACCACATCACCTTCATAAATTACCGGATTTCTGTAACGAAATTCGGAAGCGTATTCTACCTCTACAGGTATACGACAAAATTCTTCGAAGAAATATTCCGCCACTAAGCCAGCATGCCACGATGTACCACAGGCAACAATCATAATTCGTTTTGCCTGCACGAGCGTGTTCAAATAATCACGCAGCCCTCCTAAGATTAATCGGCCAGAGTCTGCATCTAAACGGCCTCTCATACAATCCTTAATGGAGCGAGGCTGTTCAAAAATTTCTTTGATCATAAAATGATCATACCCACCCTTCTCTATGGCTTCAAGCTCCAGATCAATAGTTTGGATGTAGGGTGTCAAAGGCAAATTAGCCGTATTCTTGATCGTCAACTTACCATTGTTCACGATAGCCATTTCCTGATCGTTCAGATAAACGACTTCGTTCGTGTATTCTATAATTGGAGTGGCATCGGATGCCATAAAAAACTCTCCTTTTCCAATACCGACTACTAGCGGACTTCCTTTACGTGCTGCAATTAGAAGATCAGGATCTTCCAAGGACATGACCACGATCGCGTAAGCCCCAACGACTTTTGTTAATGCTAGACGAACTGCCTCATCAAGCGAACAGCTTTCTTTTTCCTTAATGTCTTCAATGAAATGAATAAAAACCTCAGTATCCGTTTCACTCAGAAACGTATGTCCTTTGTGAATCAAATCCTGTTTGAGTGAACTGTAGTTTTCAATAATGCCATTGTGAATGATGGCTAGTTTTTTTGTGGCTGAATAATGTGGGTGAGCGTTTTCGTCATTGGGTTCACCATGCGTAGCCCAACGCGTATGCCCCATACCGATATGACTATCCAGCGGTTTACCCTTTAGAAACGCTTCAAGTTCAGAAACCTTTCCCTTTTTCTTGTAGACGTTAAGCGAGCCGTTTAATAACGCAATACCTGCGCTATCATACCCGCGGTACTCCAGACGTTTAAGACCTTTGATAATAACTTCGTGAGCTTGCCGTGAACCAACGTAAGCGACTATACCACACATAGGCTGTCAAAAATTAGAATTAAGAAAAAGAAATACGCATTGGCCTGAAAAAATCAAAACAGGACAACGCACAAATTATCCTACAAGTTCATTATAAATGTTGTAAAACGACTCCGCGTAGTCATCGTCCTTCTCCATGGTTTCAATCTTACTCTCCTGAAGTTTTTTCATCAGGCCTTCCAGTTTCTTATTATCACCGGCAGCAGAAATAACATCAGCAAACTGAGCCCCTAGTTTAATAAAACCTTCGTAGTCAGCAGATTTCAAATGACCCAGCATGTTGTCCTCAATGTCCATCATGCGCACTTTGCCCATCAAATCACCTTTGAATTTGTGGGTAAAGCTGTTGTTGTATATGGTGAAAACAGTTTTGGTGTTTTTAAACAGCGGATCGTTCTTGTATGTGGTTTTCAAATACAATGGAATAAAACTTGTGATCCAGTCATTGCAATGAACGATATCGGGTGCCCAACCTAGTTTGCGCACTGTTTCAATTACTCCTTTACAGAAGAAGATGGCACGCTCATCATTGTCTTCGTAAAACTTGTTTTCCTTATCATGAAAAACATGTTTGCGGTGGAAATAATCTTCATTATCGATAAAGTAAACCTGAAGCTTTGCATTTGGAATAGACGCCACCTTGATGATCAAGGGCTTCTCTTCATCTCCCACTGAAATATTGATTCCAGAAAGTCTGACAACTTCATGTAACCGGTTTTTTCTTTCGTTGATTAATCCAAACCTGGGCACCAAAATGCGTATCTCCATCCCTCTTTCCTGCATGGCCTGCGGAAGCTTTCTAACAAAATCAGAGACTTCAGTAGTTTGCAAGAATGGGTTGATTTCACTGGCAACGTAAAGAATACGGATTTTTGACATAATAATATGATTTTGAACCAGAACACAGAAACGGAACCACAAAAGTACGGAAAATTCACCCCTTATTCAACTACTGGTAACTAATAAGGGGTATATTAGCGACCCTTTTTAAAGGTCAAAAATGCAGGTTTTCAATGAAATTGGCCCACTAAGGCAATTTTTGAGGCATATTAGAAGTCAGCAGCAGACGATTGGCTTTGTGCCCACGATGGGGGCGATTCACGAAGGTCATCTTAATCTTGTTCGGGCAGCCAAGACTCAAAATCAGGTTGTTGTCGCCAGTATTTATGTGAATCCTGCGCAATTCAATAATCTTTCAGATCTGGAGAAATATCCAAGAACGCTGGAAAAGGATATTAGTCTATTTACGGCTGCCGGGTGCGATGTTTTGTTCTATCCTGATAATCAGGAAATGTATGGTGAGCCAAGTAAAATAAAATTTGATTTTGGATCATTGGATAAAATTCTGGAAGGGGTTTTTCGTCCCGGCCACTTCAGTGGTGTTGCTCTGGTGGTTTCCAAGCTGTTTAACATTGTAACGCCCGACCGCGCTTATTTTGGACAAAAAGATTTTCAGCAATTCAAGATTATCTCGCAATTGGTTGATGAACTCAAATTTGATCTTCAATTGATTTGCATACCCACCACACGCGAGCCTGATGGTCTTGCGATGTCATCGCGCAACCTGAGATTAAATGCTGATGATCGAAAAAAGGCCCTCGTACTGGTTCAATCGTTACGATATGCTAACGATGAGATACGAAAGAAAACTGACTTTAAGAAAATCCGTACGGAAATACAAAAAAGATGTACGGACCTGAATGTGAAATTGGAATATTTTGAACTGGCAGATCGAAAGAACTTAAGTCTACTGGACACCGTTAAAGATAACGATCAAGCTATTTTATTGATGGCTGCTTATGCAGGTGAAGTTCGACTGATTGATAACGTGTTTGTGGAATAATGAGAATTGAAGTTTTAAAATCGAAAATACATCGCGTTCGTGTTACGCAGGCTGAATTAAATTATGTGGGTAGCATCACCCTTGATGAAGCTCTGATGGAAGCGGCTCAGCTTATTGAAAATGAAAAAGTACAAATCGTTAATATTAACAATGGTGAACGCCTTGAAACCTATGTGATCAAGGGAGCCAGAAACAGTGGTATTGTTTGCCTGAACGGCCCCGCTGCCCGAAAAGCAATCGTGGATGATGTTATCATTATTATTTCATATGCTTCAATGGAAATAGAGGAAGCAAAACAGTTTAAGCCGACGGTTATATTTCCAAATGCCGATAATCATTTAAACTGACTGCAACTTGCCGAAAGCACTTAAATCCGTTTTACAGTATATTGTTATGATTTCGCTCACGGGCGGTTTACTCTGGTTATCGCTTCGCGGAATTCAAGTAGGAGAAGGAGAGAACAAAGCAGATTTTATCTGGAATGCATGGGATCATGCAAATAAAGGATATCTGTTACTCATGGCTGCATTCCTGATGATCAGTCAGATTATCCGGGCAGAGCGATGGCGTATGTTAATGCTGCCTACCGGAAACCCTGTGAATTTTGGGAACAGTCTTTTGTCCTTATTTATCGGCTATCTGGTCAACCTCGCTATACCGCGTGGCGGTGAAGTGTCTCGCTGTTATAATTTATATAAATTGGATAAGACTCCCGTAGAGGTTTCTTTTGGCACTGTTGTAGTAGAACGAATTGTGGATGTTATCTGCCTGCTCGTATTGATTGGTGTTTCGTTTATTGTGGAGTGGACAAAACTTGAAGCATTTATCAGTTCACTTTCTTTTGGGTCGGGCACGGAAATGAAAATCCCTGTTTGGTTAATCTTGGCTGTAGTATTGGGACTTGGAATGATTATAGTCCTCTATTTTTTTCGTAAAAATGAAAAACTTCAAAAAATAGTTAAAGGATTTCGGGAAGGACTGCTGTCCGTCTTCAAATTAAAAAATAAATGGCTGTTTCTTTTTTATTCACTGGGGATATGGGCTATGTATTTTTTGATGACATACTTTGTGATGAAAGCTTTTCCGGAAACATACGATTTAGGGTATAGTGCTGTGTTAACCTTGTTTGCCATTGGTGCGATTGCCATGGCGGCACCTCTTCCAGGGGGAGCAGGTTCCTATCATACGCTCGTGCCTATGGGATTAGTTTCATTGTATGGGTTGAGACAATCTGATGCGACTGCTTTTGTTTTCGTTTTTCATGCATGGCAAACGGCATTTTTTATTTTATTCGGCTTTATTTCACTGATCATTAGTTATTTTGTAATCCGATGGAAAAATCAGCAGATAAAATAAAAACTCTGGATCAGGCAAAACACGTTGTTGCTGAATGGAAATCAACAGGCAAAAAAGTGGTATTTACCAATGGATGTTTTGATTTGCTGCATCTTGGTCATGTTGATTATTTGGAAAAGGCCCGTGCGTTGGGAGATAAACTTGTGTTGGGCCTGAACACGGATGATTCTGTTAGCCGGTTTAAGGGTCCACAAAGACCTATACAGGATCAAAATTCTAGGGCGCACGTCCTTGCTGGCCTTCAATTTATTGACCTCCTGGTTTTTTTTAATGAAGACACGCCATTAGATTTAATCTCCATGTTAGTACCCGATGTTTTGGTAAAGGGAAGTGACTATTTGGCAGAAAATATCGTTGGCGCGGATGTTGTAAAAAAGACCGGAGGAGTGGTAAAAACCATCGAATTTGTGCCGGGTTATTCCACGACTAGAATTATTGAAAAAATAAAAAACACATAAATAAAAACACTATGGGTGCTTTAATCATTGGTTTATTTTTTATGCTTATCGGATGGATGGTGAGCAGACGTCTGAAAAACAAGTTCAAGGAATACTCACAAGTTCATTTAACAAAAGATTTAAGCGGAGCAGAAATTGCACGCCTTATGCTGGCCGATAGTGGCATTCATGATGTTCAGGTTGTATCGGTAGAAGGCCAGTTGACAGATCATTATAATCCTGCAACCAAAACTGTCAATTTAAGTGAAGGTGTTTATCATGGACGTAATGCTGCGGCAGCCGCGGTTGCTTCTCACGAATGTGGGCACGCGGTTCAACATGCGCAAGCATACAGTATGTTAAACCTTCGGTCCGCCATGGTGCCGATTCAAAATATCAGTGCCTCGGTGTTGAACTTTATTTTTATGGCTATGATTTTCGGAGGATTCTTCGCACAAAGTATTCTGCCCTGGAGCACGGCGTTACTGGTGATGATTGTATGTTATGGTGTGTTTGCACTTTTTGCTCTCATTACCTTGCCTGTCGAATTTGACGCGAGTCGCAGGGCGCTGGCATGGATTGATGCGCGTGGTATTGTGACGCGTGGCGAACATGATATGGCAAAGGATGCATTGAAGTGGGCTGCAATGACCTATGTGGTTGCTGCTATTGGTGCCATTACAACATTGATTTATTACGTGATGATGTTCATGGGTAGCCGTGACTAATCGCTATCAAATAGAAAATCTTTCGTATTTTAAGGTCTGGTGTAAGCCAGGCCTTTTTTTATTTACCTTTTTTGACCCCATACCATGAATTTTGAATTAACAGAAGAGCAGTTAGCGGTACAAGCCGCAGCCCGTGATTTTGCCATTAATGAATTGCTCCCTGGTGTTATTGAACGAGATACGCATCAGAAATTTCCAACAGAGCAAATAAAGAAAATGGGCGAGTTGGGTTTTTTGGGAATGATGACTGACACCAAATATAATGGGGGCGGTATGGATACCATCTCGTACGTATTGGCCATGGAGGAGATTTCAAAAATAGATGCTTCCGCGTCCGTGTGTATGTCTGTAAATAATTCGCTTGTCTGCTGGGGTCTGGAGCGATTTGGTAATGAAGAGCAAAAGGAGAAATATCTTAAGCTTTTAGCCAGCGGGAAAATTATAGGAGCTTTCTGTCTTTCAGAACCTGAGGCAGGATCAGATGCAACCAGCCAACGCACAACAGCAGAAGATAAAGGAGATTATTATTTATTGAACGGTACAAAAAACTGGATCACAAACGGAAGTAGCGCGAGTGTTTATATTGTGATTGCTCAAACGGATGCTTCGAAAAAACATAAAGGAATCAACGCATTGATTGTTGAGCGCGGCATGCCGGGATTTGTTGTTGGCAAGAAGGAAGACAAGATGGGTATACGTGGGTCAGACACGCATTCGTTGATGTTTGGCGATGTGAAGGTGCCTAAGAAAAACAGAATTGGTGATGATGGGTTTGGATTTACATTCGCCATGACAACGTTGAATGGTGGACGGATTGGTATTGCATCTCAGGCATTGGGCATTGCTGCCGGGGCGTATGAACTTGCTTTGAAATATTCAAAGGAAAGAAAAGCATTTGGGAAATCACTTTCCGATCATCAGGCTATACAATTTAAACTGGCCGATATGGCGATGAAGATTGACGCTGCCAGATTGCTGATCTGGCAGGCAGCTTCTCTGAAGGATCAGAAGAAAGATTTTGTGAAGGCCGCAGCCATGGCCAAACTTTTTGCCTCGGGTATTGCACAGGAAGTAACAACGGAGGCAGTACAGATTCACGGAGGGTATGGGTATGTAAAAGAATACCATGTAGAGCGTCTTATGCGTGACGCAAAGATCACGCAGATTTACGAAGGTACCTCCGAGATTCAACGCATGGTGATCTCGAGAGAACTGTTAAGGTAAAGACTTACTTCTCAGTCCAGTAATCCAAGACAGTTGCTTTATCGAGATAAGGCATCAGGATTTCTACGAAGGCTTTATGATCTGGATGAATAAGATAGGCATCTCTATCTTTATCACTTGAAAATGTAGCTACAAAACAATGTGTAAGTCCCTGGTTTAAATTTTCGGGACTGGAGTTTTTGCCCCACTCAAAATCTTTGATCAGACTTATTTTTCCGGCCAGGGCAATAAAGCTAGTCTCGACTTTTTTAATGTTTTCCGGAGTAGCGCTATCCTTAAATTTGAACATGACGACGTGCCGTAATGCTTTTTTTGATCCGGAATTACTCTGCGCTTGAGTTGAAGATACAGTCATAAGAATAAAAGTAACACATAGAAAAATTACAATTGTTGATTTCATAAGTATACCGCTTTTTGTTTAAGTCGTTCCCCGCGCTCATACTCAAGCTGAACAAGACCAGATGGGAATGATGAACTCCTGATTAGTTTTAACGTTAACTCGGGCCTCCCCGGATTGAACAATTTGATGCCTCCGCCCAACATGTGCGGGATGACCGAGATAATAAACCGGTCAATCAGATTTTGCTTCATCAATTCATGAATCAGTTCTGATCCGCCGTCAATGAAAATATCAAGCCCGGGGATTTTCCGGATTTTCTGAATCAGAATACCGACATCGCCATTGAAAAACTCGACGTTATCGTCTTTGCCTGTGCGCGATTGTGATAATACGTAACACTTCTTGTTTTTATGAGGAAACTCAATACCGAAGGAAAGCACTTTATCGTATGTTTTTCTGCCCATGATCACAGTATCAACAGTCTTTACAAATTCACCGTAACCGTAATCCTCCCCCTTTACCTCAACATGGGAAAGAAAACTGATATCATTATTGTCTTTGGCAATGAATCCGTCAAGACTTGTGGCAATGTATAGGATGACCTTTCGTTCGTTCATGACATTTTACAGACAAGGCGTTTTAGGAATGGATTCTGAGAAAGGAGCGGCTTTGTCTCTCAACGTCCATATTCCGTTCCGCTCTTCAAGTTCTCCGGTCTTGAAAAGTATTCTTGCTGAATCAAGTTTCAATATTTTTTCCTCTTTCGCTATTGTACCCTCAGCCTCGTAGGTGTAAATGGCAGTGATGACATCATCTTGAATTGTACCCACCATTGTTCCCGTCATCTTGTCTTTTTGTGAAGGCAGCCAATTCAATACGCCTGTTACAGAATCATTTTTAATGCGGAGGTTCAGTACAAGTGAATCGATGAGCATTTCCAGATTTTCATCGTCGGTAATAGTAACCTCGCCTTGTGTTACTTTTAAGTAACACAACTGCTCATCCCGTGATTCTTTCTTTTCGGGCGTTGTGCACGATGAGAATAAAATACCGAGAGCCCCGGATAGCATAACGAAAAGACATTTTTTCATAGAAGCTGTTGATGATAACAATACTATTTCCTAAAATATGCATTGTCGCGGAAGTAAACAATGACTTTGTGTAATACAGGGCCATGCCAAAAGCAGATCACCGGTGAAGCTATCTTTATTTCAGACTTTGCACCCAATCATAAAACTGATCGGTCCAGCTTTGCAGGTGTCCCTTACTGAGCGCAAGTGAATAACCATGACCTCCTTCGGGATACAGATGCATTTCTGAAGAAACTCCATGTTGATGAAGTGCCGAATAAAATTGAAGACTGTTTTCAACAGGAACTGTTTTGTCATCCGCTGAGTGAACTAAAAACGTGGGAGGAGTATCCGATTTCACCTGCAATTCATTTGAAAAGTAATCAACAAGTTTTGGATCGGCATTTTCTCCCAACAGTGAATTTCGCGAACCTGTATGTGCAAAGGGTGGCTTCAGCGTAATAACCGGATAGATCAATGCCATAAAATCAGGACGAGCGCTGACGGCATCAATAGAGTCTTGTTTGCTTTCAATATTATCGTTGAAATGAGTGCCAAGCGTTGAGGCAAGATGCCCGCCAGCAGAAAATCCCATAATGCCGATCTGATTTTTGTTGATGTTCCATTTACCGGCGTTGTAGCGCACGGTTCTAAGAGCCCGCTTTGCATCAAGTAGTGGCGATTGATAACGCACGATTGCTGACTTAGAATTAGGCAGACGATATTTTACTACAATCGCGGCAATGCCTTTTGAGTTTAACCATTTGGCGATGTCACTACCTTCCCAATCGTAGGCCAAAAATCCATAGCCACCACCCGGAAAAATTAACACTGCCTTTCCTGAAGTGTTCCCCTTTGATGGTAAATAAACGGCGATGCTGGGATTCTGCACATTGCGAATACTTATAAAATTTCCGCCGGGCGTACTGGTTTCCTTTTCATCCGTCTTTTTGAAGTTTGGAATATTTGTTTCCCATAATGGCATTTCAAAATTCTGGCTAAAACTGCTCGTCCATGCCATTCCAAACACAATGAATAATAAGGTTTTCATAATTTTCTTGAGGTTGTATCAATGAAAGGTAAGTTGATTAAGCGACTGGAGCATTCACATGCCCGGCAGGACGTTTATGCTTCCATCGTTTATGGCTCCAGAGCCAGTATTGTGGTGCCTTGATAATATCTTGCTCTAATAACCGAGTTACTTTCTCAGTAATTTCACCGAAAGCGGTTTGTTGTGGAAATTCTGCGATGTCAACAAATTCAAAACTATAATGCCCCCGGGATTCTTTGTTTATACGTCCAAACACGACAGGATAATTAAATTCCTTTGCATACCGCTCCGCACCATAGAGAACTCCGGTATCCTGATTTAGGAATTTCATCCAGTAGCTATTGCTTGTCAATGGAGGAGACTGGTCAACACCAAAAATAGTCATTGTTAGATTTTCCTTTTCTTCTTCAAACACCCGTCTGACGATTTTTGTGGAAATCATACGAAGGCCGTACTTGCTTCTTGTATCGCGCATTTTTTGATCGAAAAAAAGATTGGTCATCGGTTTATAGATTCCAATAGACTGATGCTTCACCGTGTCGTCAATGGCCACAGCAAATAATTCCCAATTATTATAGTGCCCACCTGCAAGAATAATACTGCGTCCCTGATCAAAATATTTATTAACTACTTCTTGATTTTTGCAAATCATTCGTTCGTGCACCTGTTTTTCAGAGATAGTAAAAATTTTTAAGCTTTCTACAGTCAGATCACAAAAATGACGGTAGAATTGTTTACAAATCCTTGCATGATCTTCGTGACTTTTATCGGGGAATGATTTCCGAATATTTTGTATTGCAACACTTTTGCGATAACGGAGTATGTAATAAAAAAATAAGAATAAGATATCAGATACTACATACAGTGTCCGAAAGGAAAGATGGGAAATTGGAAGAATAACAGCATAATAGATCGATTTCATAACTTGAAATATGAAAATTTGCGACGAATATTACATCAATTTTTATTTCTAGAGTAAACTAATTACTTTTTAACAGAAAACCATCCTTCCATGAAGCTACTGATTAAGGCAATTCTTTTGACAATATTTATTCAACAGGTTGCATTTGCCCAAAAGGCTCCGGTAAAATTTGGCGACGTCTCGTTGGATGAAGTTAAAATGACTACATATCCCAAAGACTCATCGGCATCGGCAGTTGTTCTGAAGGATTTTGGGGAAACTAAATTTGTTTACGATAACAATAGAGGGTTTATATTAAATTTTGAAAGAACAACCCGAATAAAAATTCTAAAGAGTGATGGATTAAAATGGGGTGATTTTTCAATACCGCTTTATCATAATAAAGATCTGAAAGAGAAATTAGTGGGCTTAAAAGCAATTACCTATAATCTTGAAAATGGAAAAGTGGTTGAATCCAAACTTAAGGATAATGGAATTTTTCGCGAAGAATACAGCTCGAATGTCGAAATGACGAAAGTAACATTGCCAAATGTAAAAGTTGGTTCTGTTATTGAAATTGCTTATGAAGTAGCTTCGGGATTTCTTTTTAACCTACAAAGCTGGGAATTTCAAAGCACCATTCCGGTTATACTGAGTGAGTATTGGGTAACTATTCCGGAATACTATTCTTATGAAAGATACATGCAGGGTTACGTCGGGTTAGCGGTTAGTGAGAATAAAGAGGTTCGAAACTCAATAACGACTACATCCACAGAAAGATCAGGAGGAACATTTGGTGCTGCTGTCAAATCAACAACAAGCTCAAGTACGACCAATTACAATGAAACTAAATTCAGGTGGGTGGCTCAGGAGGTGCCGGCATTTAAACCAGAGCCATATATCCTATCAGCGGAAAGCTATATATCGAAAATTGATTTCGAGTTAGCCTCGATCAAATATCCCAATCAACCTATCGAACCCATCATGGGAAGTTGGGAAGATGTGAATAAGACTTATTACGAGGAAAGTGATTTTGGGGGAGAGCTTAAAGCTAACGATTTTTTGAAGAAACCGGTATCAGAAATTGTATTGAACAAGACAACTTCAGAAGAAAAAATAGCTGCAATAACCTATTACGTGAAAGATAACTTCAGGTGGAATGGGGTAAGTAGGAAATTTACAGAAACCCCATTGAGAAAGGTTTTTGAGGAGAAAAAAGGTAGTTCTGCTGAACTGAATTTGCTCCTTGCCTCCATGCTTGAAAAAGCCGGAATAGAAGTGTATCCTGTATTGATTAGTACACGTGATAATGGTTTTATAAGAGAAACCACACCCGTTTCAAGTCAATTTAACTATACGATTTGCGTAGCTAAAGTTGATGGTAAAAATATTTTGCTTGACGCAACGGATAAATTTCTGCCCGTAGGGACATTGCCAGAACGATGTCTTAACGGAAATGGATTTGTCGTTTCTCAAAATGGATATTCATGGGTGCCATTGACATCGCCTGGAAAATCAAAGATAATTGTAACTGCAGACTTAAAGCTTGATTTAGCAGGAAGTTTAAACGGAACACTCAAGATAGATCGTTCAGGTTATAAAGGATATTCAAGCAGGAAAAATTATTCAGCCAAGGGTGAGACAGATTATTTGAAAGATTTTCTTGGCACAAGATCCTGGCAGGTTGAACATAGTCTCTTTGAGAATGCCAAAAGTGTTACGGAAACATTTAAAGAGACACACCAACTTAAGGTAAATGATCATATAACAACTGCTGGTAGTTTGTTTTACATCAACCCACTCATCCTTTTCAGGGAAACAGAAAATCCATTTAAATTGGAAAAACGTGAATACCCGGTTGACTACGGAAGCCCATTTGACGTAGTGTACTTGGGGAAATTACTTATACCAGATTCCTACGCAGTGGATGAACTTCCGCAAACCAAATTGATTGTTCTTCCCGGCAATGCAGGAAGATTTACATACAATATTTCGCAAATCGGTAACGTAATTAATGTAGTAAGCAATTTCCAAATCAATAAGAGTCTTTTTGTTCAGGACGAGTATCCCAATTTGAAAGAATTCTACAATCAGGTAGTAGCGAAACAATCAGAACAAATTGTGCTAAAGAAGAAATAACATGAGATTACAAATCGCCCTCATTGTGTTCCTGTTTGCCCATTATTCTTTCGCGCAAAATTTTCCTGTCGGTTTAATTCCTGAAGACCTTAAATCCAATGCCAATGTTGTAGTTCGGCAACGGGATCAAACCTTTACCATTATTACGAAGAGCAAAGCAACCCTTCACGTCTATGAGGTTTTCACCATTTTAAATTCAAAGGGGAAGTCATACGCTGAAGAAGAAATTGACTATGACAGACTAAGAAAAGTCACGCTGTTCTCAGGGGTTGTGTATGATGCAGCAGGAAAAGTTATCAAGAAATTGAAAAGCAATGAGATCAAAGACGAAAGCATGTATGATGGAAGTTTGTATAGTGATAATCGCTTGAAATCAGCCGATCTTTCTCAATCAATTTATCCCTATTCAGTTGAATTTGAATATGAAATAGAATACAAATATTTATTTGATATACCGGGAATAACGATTCTTCCTGAAGAAAAAATTTCAGTGGAAAGCACTTCCTATGTGTTACTCTATCCGAAGGAATTAACACCCCGGTACATTGCTTTGAATACAGATGTTAAGCCGTCAGTTAAAACTATTAGGGATGACAAAGAATCTGCTTCATGGAATTTTAAGAATATCAAGGCAACAATTTCGGAACCATTAAGTCCATCTCGGCAAGAACTATCACCCGCGATCAAGGCGGCTCCAGTGCAATTTGAGTTTGAAGGATATGCTGGGAAAATGAATTCATGGATGGAATTTGGGCAGTGGATAAATTCTTTGAATAAAGGGAGAAATGAATTACCTGGGGCGACAAAACAAAGGATTCTGGAGCTAACCGCGACAGCTAAGACCACAGAGGAAAAAGCAAAAATACTTTACGAGTATTTGCAGAATAGAACGAGGTATGTTAGCATTCAATTGGGAATAGGAGGATATCAGCCCTTTCCAGCCACGTTGGTTGATCAGGTTGGCTATGGAGATTGCAAGGCGTTGTCAAACTATATGTTGGCTTTATTGGAAGCCGTTAACGTTTCAGCAAACTATGCGCTTATCCGGGGTGGTGAAAATGAACCTGCTCTTCGAACAGGCTTCCCAAGTTCTCAATTTAATCATGCGGTGGTTGCTGTTCCGAATGGAGCGGATACAATTTGGCTAGAATGCACAAGTCAGACAAACCCATTTGGGTATCAGGGATCTTTCACGGGAAATCGCAAAGCACTCATGGTAACCAATGAAGGGGCGAAAGTGGTGAATACCACACGATACATGTCGGGGAAGAACATTCAATCGAGAAAAGCAGAAGTCTCTGTAGAAGTTACCGGTGATGCAAAAGCGAAAGTGAGGACAACCTATGAGGGACTTCAATATGAAAATAATGATTTGAATTACATCATCCGGGGCGCCTACGACGATCAAAAGAAGTGGCTACAAAAAACAATTGACATCCCTAGTTTTGATATTGGTTCTTTTACGATGACAGAACAGGGAAATAGATTCCCTTCGGCGACAGTTCAGACAGATATTGTATTAAAAAGATTTGGGTCCGCGAGTGGTAAACGAATATTCATAACGCCAAACCTGATGAATCGTTCTACATTTATTCCGCAAAAAGTTGAAAACAGGACGACAAACGTGGTTATAAGAACGGGATATGAAGACACAGATTCAATTCAGTACCATTTTCCAGCAACGCTGTATCCTGAATTTAGTCCGGATCCAATTTTCATTAAATCACGATTTGGCGAGTACAAATCATCTTTTCAATTTAATGATGGCATTTTAATTTACACTAGACAAATAAAGATGATTGAGGGTGTATTCCCTGCGGATTCATATGATGAGCTCATTGAGTTCTTCAGAAATGTGAACAAAGCAGATCATCTAAAGATTGTTCTAATGAACAAGACCTAGTTAATTATGAGAAATACTCTGATTCCAGTCGTACACCTTCTCAGAAATCTCGATCAGTAATTCAGGTCTTTTCTCAAGCGCGTTACCAATGACGATCATATCCGCTCCAGCCTCAAGTGCAGTCATGGCCTTTTGAGCTGAATTAATTCCGCCACCAACAATCAATGGAGTATCAACAGCTTTGCGCACAGTATTGACCATTTTGGCGTTAATTTCTTTTTCCGCACCACTGCCTGCGTCGAGGTAGATCAATTGAAGGCCCAGCATCTCGCCGGCAAGGGCAGTACATGCAGCTAATGAATATTTATCGTCTGGAATGGGCGTTGTATTGCTGATGTATGCAACTGACGTTGGCTTTCCTGAATTAATAAGTATATATCCCGTAGGAAGAACTTCAATTTTATTATTTTTTAAGATGGGAGCGGCAACGACATGCTGTCCTATGAGTAGATCAGGGTTGCGTCCTGAGATGAGCGATAGAAAAAGTATGGCATCGGCACCGGGATCAATTTGTAAGGAGCTGCCTGGGAAAAGAATTACCGGAATGCTTACTTCTTTCTTTATATGGCTAACGATGGTGGACAAGTTTGCCGTTGTGATAAGGCTACCGCCAACAAAAAAATAGTCAACACAATTCTCGTTGGCAAGATTGATAAGCTGTGTCAATTGACCTGGCTCTTCAATTTTATCAGGATCAACTAAGACAGCAATGGATTTCTTACCAAGTTGATGACTTTCTTTAAGTAGGGAGAGAATTTTCATTCTTCTTTCTTTCTTGACTGTAAATATTCCCGGATTTGATCTTTAGCCATTTCAAGCAACATAAAGGTTGCCTCTGTTAAGATCCGTTCTCCCATTCTTCCGATTAATGATGAGTCTGAAACGGACACCTCCGTCTCTTCTTCATCTTCTGAGTATCTCTCTTTTGGTTTAACCTTTTTTACTTTATCGGATTTTCTGGACTTACTGATCTGGTTTACCAGCAGATAGCCTACGGTCAATGCTCCGCCAATGATTAAAGCATTCTTTACAGCCGTTCCCGTTTTTTCGGAGATTGCTTTTACTTCCTTTTCCAGTTCTTTCCGATGGCGATCGGATGTCTCAATGAGCTTCCTCTTTTCGGGATCTTGTGTCTCAAGCAATTCCATGCCTATTTTTCTTTACGTTTAAATATTTCATTGAAATTCTTCTCAATTTTTGCATGAATGGGTTTTTGAAGAATCAAAAAAAGCAAAAACAAGACCAGGTAAATGCCAGCCACAATCCAATACCCCGCAAACGAATCGGCAAAAAAATGATTGATGTACTGCGCAAGACCTATGCTAAAAAAGACCAAAAACAGAAAAGCAAAGAACATCATGGCAGCGTATACGAGGCTTTTAGCAAGCACACGAGCAACGTCTTCCTGCATCTCCATTTTAAATAAGGAAATGCGAGACTCGATATATCCTGAGAAATTTGTAATCAGGTTATCGATTTTAAAGAATTTGAAAATAGAGTCTTTGATATTTTCCATAGAAAATAATTCAGGCAATATAATCATTTTGGCTTTTCGGAACAGGAAATTAGGGCAGATCAATTTCCCCTTAAAGCGGACAATTCATCCCGGGTGATCACATTGCCATTTTTGTCGCGTTTTTCCTTCCGTACCAAGAGGTTTTCCGTCGCGCTGATATAGGAAAGCGTGGAGACAGAATCTGCGGTCGTATAATACTTTTTCTCAAAGACATAAACGGAATCCACAGACAGCTCAGCAGTAATGGGAAGATGATCTATCAATTGTGTGATACAGATTTGGTGTTTACCTCCTTCATCAGCTTCATCATGGCAGAATCCGGGGCTATTTAATTCATAGAGATCCTGATTAATGAAAAGACGATTTCGGGTTCGGTAAACGGAAATGATCTGGGTTGGATCATTCTCTTTGCCCGACGAATTTTCATAAACCATCCAGCTTGTGACAGGCTGGTTGGCGTATGTTTTCGTGATGACTTTATAAAATGTCTTTTTTCCTGAAATAAAATCCTGTCGCAGGTAAGTGAGCTCATGTACGGCAACAGCATTTCGATTGAGGTAAATGAGGGAAAACGGAATAAAGAAAAAGGTCAGCAATAAATAGAGAAAACCAACAAGCCTGTATTGAAGCGTGAGCTTCCCCAGGCCGTTGGCGAGGTTGATCGGGATTTTTCTCAGATAGGGTATTGGAAAAAAGACGAGAACCCCAATAAAATTGAAAAGGAAATGAGCAATGGCAATACTAATGGCTGCATTGGAATTGAATGAAGCAGCTATAAATGCCGTAATGGTTGTGCCAATATTAGCTCCCAAAATGAAAGGAACAGCCAGCCTAAGCTTTACAAATTTCTTGGCGACCAACGGGACAACCAGTGATGTCGTTACCGTGCTTGAGCGAATGAGAGCCGTGGTCAACAATCCCCACCCGAATGATTTAATCGGCATCTTGAAAAAGAATTGTTGAAACCGATCTGGCGAACCAACTCCAAGTAAGGAAGAAAGCACTTTTCTGAAAAAGAGAATTGAACTGAAGAGGAGCAAAAAGGCAATCAGCAGGATAAGAAATCCATTATTAATTGAATTTATTAAAAAATCAATGGCTGGACCGAAACCACTTCCTAAAAATGAAAACGTCCCGTTCATCGGACCCGTAGGCTGATGAAAAAAAGTCGTGGCTATGTATTGTGAAAGGTTGGATAGAAAGCCGTAATAATATTCAAGCGGGAACAGAATAAATGCGGTGAGCAGATTGAAAAAATTATGGTAGGCTCCCGCTGATACTGCCCTTCGGAATTCTTTTCGTTTGGTGATAAATCCCAAAGAAATGATCATGCTGGTAATGGTCGTACCTACATTGGCGCCCATAATAATCGGAACAGCATTTCCGATATTGATGGCGCCGGACGCAGTAAGTGCCACGGCCATAGAAGTTGTTGCCGAACTACTCTGGACAATAGCGGTGATGAGTAGCCCAATGAAAAACCCGGTGAACGGATTGGAAGTAGCCAGTATGATTGTTTCCGCAGCAGTCTGTCCTAACTGCTGAAGAGAGGAAATCATCAGGTCAAGCGCAAAGAGAAACATAATCAACGCAACCAGAATATAAGCTGTGTTCATTAACACAACCTTCCACTGGTCGGGATTGTCTTGTGGAGTTTGAATAGGGGTGACTTCTTTTTTCACGGAACACTGTAAAGATAGGAAGGGAAAAAGAAGATCGAAGTTCTTAACAAATACTTAATATGAGGCTTTTAAATGGAAAGCTCCTGAATAGCCATCCATGCCATTAATCCCGTGCTTATTTTTAATGCATCTTCATCAATGTCAAATGTAGGTGTGTGTACATATGACGTGAATCCTTTGGCTTCGTTACGGGTACCCAATCGGTAGAAAGAAGCTGGAATGACTTGCGAATAGTATGAAAAGTCTTCGGCTCCCAGTGTAATATCGATATCGAGTACGTTTTCTTTTCCCACGTAGTCAATAGCGGCTTGTTTTATTCTACGGGTAAGCTCGGGATTATTTTCCAGATAAGGATAACCATGAGAAATTTCAACTTCACATCTTCCGCCCATTCCCTCGGCAATGCTTTCGGCCATCTTTTTGATTTTTTTCAATCCGGAGGCACGCCACTCTTCATTCATGGCCCGAAATGTACCGGCAATATTTACTTCATCGGGAATAATATTTGTAGCTCCCTTGCCAATGATGTTTCCAAATGTAAGCACAGTGGGTTGCTTCGGACTAGCGTTGCGGCTGATAATTTGTTGCAATGCAATGATGATATGCGAGGCAATCACAATCGGATCGATCGCGAGATCCGGAGCAGCTCCATGGCCACCTTTACCAATTACCTTCAGATAAATTTCGTCGGCACTCGCCATGTACATCCCCTCACGAAAACCAATTTTGCCCACGGGAATAAGCGGCATTACATGTTGTCCAATGATGGAGGCTGGTTTTGGATTTTCCAACACCCCTTCCCTGATCATAATAGAGGCACCACCAGGGTTTTTTTCTTCCCCAGGTTGAAAAATGAATTTAACGGTTCCTTCAAATTGAGTTTTAAGCTCATTTAAAATCCGCGCTGTTCCAAGTAATGATGATGTGTGCACATCATGACCACAGGCGTGCATGACTCCGGAATTTTTTGACTTATAACTTACCTGATTTGCTTCCTCGATGGGAAGTGCATCCATATCAGCCCGAAGTGCAATTGTTTTCTTTGATGGATTTTTACCTTCGACAAGAACCACCACACCGGTTTCAGCCACGCCTTCAGTAGGGGCAAGACCGAACGCTCTTAGTTGTTCTGCAACAAATTTCGCCGTTTTAAATTCCTTGTAGGATAGTTCGGGATTAGCATGTAAATGCCTGCGCAGGGCAATAACATCGTGGGCGTAATCAACAGAAAGCTTCTTGATGGAATCGAGTAATGCCATAAAATTTTATCCCGGTTGTAAAAATAGCATTTTGAGTGAATGCTTTCGTTTTTTACCTGATCATAATACGTTCAGGAACCAGAATGGCGGTAGAAAAAGATTTTCTGATGCGCATAAGATCTTTCTGAGCATCAAGTTTTGAAAAATAACTTCCAACGGTTACACGAAATTTGGGCTGCTCATATTTCATAGTAGAACTCATGCTCTGAGTATCCAACATCTTCTTTTTTGCGTTCTCAGCGTCCTCCCGGCTCTGCCCAGAATAAACCTGAATGGTAAATCCATCGACAAATCTCCTGGTGAGATTCAGTTTATTGATGCTATCCAATACCTTATCAACCTTAGGATTTACATTTTTAACCGGAGTAACATTGAGTGTATGATAGTTCATCTCCTGAGTTTTCTTCTGCGAATCGGCAGGGGTGGTGAATTTTGGCCTCAAAGAAGAAATATCTTCTTCATAGTTTCCCGAACTACCCGCGTTTTGAGCAGCACAAGAGATGTTCAGCAGTAAAATCAGTAAGCTAAGTTTTGTAAAAGGGCGAATGGATTTTAAAGACGGAGCATCTGACATTGATTGCCCAACGCAAAAACGATTTGATCTTCTGTAATCCTTCACGTTCATATTATCCTTCAATAACGATACAACGACCGTGTATAATATCGTCCTCCACTTTTTTATATTTCACATCTTTCAATACGCGACCGTCAGGGTATTGAACGCTTACTTTATCGTTGCGGTTGGCCACTTTCTCGGATTTCACCGGCATCACCTTCTCTTCAACGGCCCTTTGCGGTTGCTGCCCTTGTTGCGGTTGTGAACCACCCTGCAAAAGTGACCGTGTTTCGTCTTTTTGCTCTTTGAGTTTCTCACGCCTTTGCGCACGAGCTTCCTGTACCTGATCGGAATCATTGACCGGGATATCGGCCTTTAACAGGAACGACGCGGTTTCCTCATTCACTTTGGCTATGAATCGTTTAAATGCCTCGAATCCTTCAAATTTATAAATCAATAACGGATCTTTTTGTTCGTAAACAGCATTCTGTACAGACTGTTTCAAATCATCCATATCACGCAGGTGTTCTTTCCATTGCTGATCAATAATAGCAAGCGTGATCATTTTTTCCATCGACTTGATCAGTTCTGCATTATTTGTTTCGATGCACTTTTCAAGATTTGCCGTAACACCAATTTGTTTGATACCATCTGTGAATGGCACAAGAATATTGCCAATTGTAGCGCCTCGTGTTTTAAAAATATCCTTAATGACAGGGAGCGATTTTTCCGCTACCATTTTGTTTTTGTGTTCGTAATGGACGAGCGCCTGCTCGTAAACCTTTTCGGCAAGCGCAGCGTGATCGAGCTTTGTATATTCCTCCTGCGAGATTGTAAAATCAAATCCCAGGGAACCCAATATATTCAATCGGAATGTTTCCAGATCTTCTCCTGCCTTGGCGCTGGCTACGCGATCATCGGCGGTGTCGTAAAGCATGGTAAGAATGTCCAACTGAAGACGTTCTCCAAATAATGCATTTCTTCTTCGTTTGTAAATTACTTCGCGTTGTGAGTTCATCACGTTGTCATACTCCAGCAACCGCTTACGAATACCAAAATTATTTTCTTCAACTTTTTTCTGTGCACGTTCGATGGAGCTCGTTACCATCGAGTGAGAAATAACTTCACCTTCTTTTAGCCCCAGCCTGTCCATAATTCGTGCAATACGCTCAGGCATAAACAAGCGCATCAAATTATCTTCCAGGGAAACATAGAACTGTGAAGTTCCAGGGTCTCCCTGGCGACCCGAGCGACCGCGCAGCTGCCTGTCTACTCTTCGTGATTCGTGACGCTCCGTACCCAAAATAGCCAATCCGCCTGCAGCCCTGGACTCCGGGGTTAATTTGATGTCTGTTCCACGACCCGCCATGTTGGTAGCAATTGTTACTGTGCCCGGTTTACCCGCTTCTGCTACGATCTCCGCTTCTTTCTGATTTTGTTTTGCATTCAATACCTGGTGTTTGATTTTTCTGATCTGAAGCATCCGGCTCAGCAATTCAGAAATTTCGACAGATGTTGTACCCACAAGTACCGGTCTTCCTTCTTCGATAAGTTTAATGATCTCATCCACAACGGCATTGAACTTTTCACGCATGGTCTTGAACACAAGATCATCCATGTCTTTGCGTGTAATGGGCTTGTTCGATGGAATAACCACCACATCCAGTTTGTAAATATCCCAAAGCTCGCCTGCTTCTGTTTCGGCTGTACCCGTCATACCGGCCAGCTTATGATACATGCGGAAATAGTTTTGAAGCGTGATGGTCGCATAGGTTTGTGTGGCATCTTCAACCTTCACATTTTCCTTTGCCTCAATAGCCTGGTGCAATCCGTCTGAATACCGTCTGCCTTCCATCACACGGCCGGTCTGCTCATCCACAATTTTAATCTTACCGTCCACGATAATGTATTCGGTATCTCGTTCAAATAACGTAAACGCTTTCAACAGCTGATTGACACTGTGAATACGTTGTGATTTGGTGGAATAATCACGAATGATCTCTTCCTTTTTTTGAAGTCGCTGATCGTCTGCAAGGGCAGAATCTTTTTCAATTTTATTTAGCTCAATACCAATTTCCGGCAGGATGAAGAATTTAGGATCTTCTCCTTCTCCGGTTATCAAATCAATTCCTTTTTCTGTGAGGTCTACGCTGTTGTCTTTTTCATCGATGACAAAGAACAATGGCTTATCTGCATCGGGCATCATTTTTTTGTTGTCCTGCAAATGATAGTTCTCAGTCCTTTGTAGTACCCCCTTCATTCCACTTTCACTGAGCGTCTTGATTAAGGGTTTATACTTCGGCATGGCACGGTGGGCACGGAACAATGCAAGGCCCCCGTCTTTTTCGTTGCCTTCCGCAATCATTTTTTTCGCATCATTCAGGTATTGGTTCACCAGTTTTTTCTGGGCTTCTACCAACTTATTGATGCGGGGTTTTAAATCATAAAATTCGTGTTCATCACCTCGTGGCACAGGACCTGAAATAATCAAGGGTGTACGGGCCTCATCAATCAATACACTATCCACCTCATCGACCATCGCATAATGATGACCGCGTTGTACTAACTCCTCGGGGTCACGCGCCATATTATCGCGCAAATAGTCGAAACCAAATTCGTTGTTTGTTCCGTATGTGATGTCAGCCTGGTAAGCATTTCTTCTTGCCGTTGAGTTTGGCTCATGCTTGTCAATACAATCGACGCGAAGACCATGAAACTGAAACAACGGGCCCATCCACTCGCTATCACGACTGGCGAGGTATGTATTTACAGTAACGATATGCACACCACGTTTTGCCAACGCATTCAGAAAGGCAGGGAAAGTTGCTACCAGTGTTTTTCCCTCACCGGTCCCCATTTCAGCTACTTTTCCTTCATGTAATACAATACCACCAATGATCTGCACTTCGTAGTGCAGCATGTCCCATGTGATCAGGTTACCACCCGCGATCCATTTGTTATGCCAATGGGCTTTATCGCCCTGTATTTTTACGTTCTGATGAAGCGCAGCAAACTGCCTGTCATGTTCATTGGCAGTTACCTCCAGGTATTCGTTTTCCTTAAACCGGCGGGCTGTTTCGCGTATGATGGCGAAGGCACGAGGAAGAACATCCAATAATATTTTTTCGAGTTCTTTATTGCGATCTAATTCAATCTTATCGATTTGTGCGAAGATGGCTTCTTTCTCATTGAGGTCGAGCTCGGGTTGATCAGCGATGCTTTTGTGAAGCGCTGCCAGCTGATCGTCAATGGCTTTCAGTCTGTTGTTGATCTCTTGCTGAATTTCAACGGTTTTTGTCCGCAGATCATCATGGGAAATGGAGAGTAGTTTTTTGCCTTCCTCCAGTGTTTTGTCCACCAGGGGTCTAACATTTTTTATGTCTTTTTCAGATTTCGACCCGAAAATTTTGGCAATGAATTGTAGCATAAAGTCAGTTAACAGTTATGGTTAAAAGTTAATCGTTGACGATAACGGGTTTGTATTCCTATTAGGGGATAACGATTAACTTTTAACGCTCTCAAAAAGGGTCTAAAGATAATGAAATTCAGGGGTGCAATTATAGCTCCAAATCCCCTTCAAAAACCATTTTGGCAGGTCCAACAAGAAAAATATCATGAAATGTGCCAGACTCGTCTGCAGGGAGGTCTGAAGGCACCTGTCCGCCTGTCAGGCCTGCTGATTTAAACTCAACGGAAAGCTCACCCCCTTTTACCTGAATTTGAACAGGTGAATGGTATCCATAAAAAGAAGCGGCCAGAGCAGCAGCCGTTACGCCTGTGCCGCATGAAAATGTTTCATCTTCAACACCGCGCTCATAGGTGCGCACGTAAATGGTGTTATTTTTCTTCAATTCGATGAAGTTTACATTAACGCCGGCCGGTGAATAACTTTGACTATTGCGAATTTTTCTACCCTCTTCTACTACGGGGTAGGTTTCTACATTCTTAACAAAACGAAGATGATGGGGCGACCCGGTATTGATAAAAATGTCTTCACCCATTTTTTTTGTTTCGGTAACGTCATTCATTTTGAGGCGAACGATTTCTGAATTGATCAACTCTGCGTCGTGCCTGCCATCATACGCATTGAATTGCGTCTGGCCGTTAAGCATACCTAAAAAAGAAGCCATCAAAACGGCAGCGCGACTACCATTACCACAAAGACTCTGGGATCCATCGCTGTTGTAATACACCAGATTAAAATCAAGGTCTGGATGCTTTTCGATAAGCATTAATCCATCTGCTCCAATACCAAACCTGCGGTCGCAGATCTTTTTAATCTGCGAAATAGAAAATGAAAATCTTCCTTCGCGATTGTCAATCACAACGAAGTCATTTCCTGTTGCCTGGTATTTATAAAAATGAATTTTCATTAATGTATAAGATCGTACTTACTGTGGACTGTCGTCTATTGACTGTGGATCAAATTACTTGACTTCTTCGTAGTCCACGTAGTCACCGCCCTTGATGGCATTGCTTTTCTTATCCTTTTTGGGAGTCGGATCAACGTGAATATTTCTCCTCACGTTGGCGCGATGCTGGGAAGCTGCTCCGGCGCGAAAGAAAAGGCCGCCTACCTTGTAGATAACGTAGCCGACGATGCTGATGATAAGGAGTAACCTGAACATATTAGCCTATAACTGAAATACAAAGGTATAAGTTTCGGGAGATTTACGATTTACACGTTACTAAAACCTAAATTTTACCCTCGTCGATCGTATTTCGTCCTCTTTATTATCGACTCAGATACAAATTCCGCTCGGCGTATATATTCATGAAATAATCGTCCATCAGGTCATCAATAAAATAGATAGCCTCACCTGTCGATTTCATTTCAGGGCCAAGTTCTTTATTTACTTCAGGGAATTTACTGAATGAGAATACTGGGACCTTAATCGCATAACCGTGTTTCTTCGGAGAGAATGTAAAATCCTTTACCTTCTTTTCACCCAGCATCACCTTTGTGGCAAAATTCACATAAGGCTCGTCATACGCTTTACAAATGAAAGGCACAGTACGTGAAGCCCGTGGATTGGCCTCGATGATGTAGACCTTATCATTTTTTATAGCAAACTGAATGTTGATCAATCCCACCGTTTTCAAGGCAACGGCAATGCGTTTGGTATACGTTTCAATTTGTTTAATGACAAGATCACCGAGATTGTACGGAGGCAGCACTGCATACGAATCTCCGGAGTGAATGCCAGCAGGCTCAATGTGCTGCATGATACCAATGATATAGACATCTTCACCATCACAGATGGCATCAGCCTCTGCTTCAATAGCATTTTCAAGAAAATGATCGAGCAACACCTTATTTTCCGGAAGGTGTTTCCAGATGTCAAGAATATGTGATTCGAGTTCCTTTTCATTAATCACAATTTTCATGCTTTGTCCGCCCAATACGTAAGACGGACGAACCAACAACGGAAATCCGATCGTCTTCGAGGCTTCCAAAGCTTCATCGGCATTTGTGGCAACACCAAATTCAGGATAAGGAATGCTAAGATCTTTCAGAAGTGTTGAGAAGCTTCCGCGATCCTCCGCCAGATCAAGCGCTTCATATGAAGTGCCCATGATTCTGACACCGTATTTCTCAAGTTTCTCAGCAAGTTTTAACGCGGTTTGTCCTCCCAACTGAACAATAACACCTACCGGTTTTTCGTGCTGAATGATATCCCAAAGATGTTCCCAGAAGACAGGTTCAAAATAAAGTTTATCAGCAATGTCGAAATCCGTAGAGACTGTTTCGGGATTGCAGTTGATCATGATGGCTTCATAGCCGCATTCTTTTGCTGCAAGAATTCCGTGTACGCAAGAGTAGTCAAACTCAATTCCCTGACCTATGCGGTTTGGACCTGACCCAAGAACAATGACTTTCTTTTTATCGGAAACTTTTGATTCATTTTCTGTATCAAATGTCGAGTAATAGTAAGGGGTCTTCGCCTCAAATTCAGCAGCACACGTATCGACCAATTTGAAAACGCGGTTGATACCCATTTCTCTGCGCTTCTTATGCACAAGACTTTCTCGTGAATCAATCAGGTGAGCGATTTGCCTATCAGCATATCCTTTTTCCTTTGCTGTTCTCATGAGCGAAACTGGGATCGTGTCGAGCGTATGTTGCTCAATCTCCTTCTCAAGATGAATAAGTTCTTCAATCTGTGCCAGAAACCATTTATCGATCTTGGTAAGCTTCTGAATCGTCTTCATTGAGATGCCAAGCTTCATGGCATCGTAAATATGAAACAAGCGATTCCAGCTTGGGTGTTCCAGGCTGTACAATAGTTCCGTTTGATTTTTTAATTCTTTGCCATCAGCACCCAATCCATTTCTCCGGATCTCCAGGGACTGACAAGCTTTCTGTAATGCTTCCTGGAAATTTCTTCCGATCCCCATTACCTCGCCCACCGATTTCATCTGAAGGCCGAGTTTACGATCGGCACCTACAAACTTGTCAAAATTCCATCGAGGAATTTTGACAATTACATAATCAAGCGCTGGCTCAAAATAGGCGGTGGTTGTCCCTGTGATTGAATTTTTTAATTCATCCAGATTGTAACCAATAGCAAGCTTGGCAGCTACTTTGGCGATCGGATATCCGGTTGCCTTCGAGGCCAGTGCCGAGGAACGAGAAACGCGTGGATTGATTTCAATACCAATGATATCATCGTTGTCCGGGTTAACAGAAAATTGCACGTTACATCCACCTGCAAATTTGCCAATGCCATTCATCATTTTGATAGCAAGGTCGCGCATACGTTGATACACCGTGTCGGGCAATGTCATGGCAGGTGCAACGGTAATGGAGTCACCCGTGTGAATTCCCATTGGATCAAAATTTTCAATGGAGCAAATGATGATCACGTTGCCGACACTGTCGCGCAAAAGTTCGAGCTCATATTCTTTCCAGCCCATGATGCTTTGCTCTACAAGTACTTCATGAATCGGAGAAGCGTGTAGTCCACGATTGAGAGCGGCATCAAATTCTTCGGGTTTGTTGACAAATCCACCACCGGTTCCACCCAAAGTAAATGAGGGTCTGATCACCAATGGAAATCCTATCTCCTGTGCGATTTCTTTTCCTTCCAGAAAGGAGGTTGCCGTAGCTCCTTTACAGACACCTACGTTCAGTTCGAGCATTTTCAGGCGGAATTTCTCGCGATCTTCGGTAGTTTCGATAGCGGCAATATCAACACCAATGATTTTTACCCCGTAATGTTCCCAAATGCCGGCCTTGTCGCAGTCAATACACAGGTTAAGAGCTGTTTGGCCACCCATTGTCGGAAGCACAGCATCAATGTTGTGCTTTTCCAGAATCTCCCGGATGTACTTTTTCTCCAACGGCTTGAGGTACACATGGTCTGCTGTGACCTTGTCAGTCATGATCGTGGCAGGATTGGAGTTGATGAGGATAACCTCAATTCCTTCTTCACGCAACGATCGCGCGGCTTGAGACCCGGCATAGTCAAATTCACAAGCCTGGCCGATAATAATTGGGCCGCTACCGATAATCAGTACGGAACGTATGCTTCTGTCTCTTGGCATTTCTGGTGAGGGTAGGAATAAATTCCGCAAAAATAAACACAGAATCAGAATGATTGCACTCCTTTAGAATATAATCCGAAAAAGATTTTACCCCGGAAAGGGTTCTTAAACTTTAACGTAAAGGAATCAGGCGTGTTTTTTCGATTTAGCTTTTTGCCCTGAGCTCGTTGGAGGTTTCGATTACCTTATTCCAAACGCGCCACACGTTTTTGTAGCAAATTTTTTCAATATCTTCTTCAGTGTAACCCCGTTTCAACAGTACGTAAACCAAGTTGGGATAGCTCGAAACATCCTTCAGGCCGGTGGGAAGGGAATCGCCGACGCCGTCAAAGTCAGAACCAATGCCAACGTGATCAATACCAGCAAGTTTCACCACGTGATCGATGTGGTCGGCAACATGTTGGATATCGGCGTAAAAGGGCGGATTCTCTTTTTTGAATTGTTCCAGAACCGGTTTCGCGAGAGAGTCGGTAGCCTTCAGTTTTTTTGATTTCAGCAGAGCCTCCAGTTTATCTGATCTTATTTTATTCTGCGCACGGTATGTGGAATCTAAAAAATTAGATCCGTAGTTGATCTGGATTACACCCCCATTGGCCGCCAGAAGCTTAATCATGTCGTCGTTCATGTTTCGTTCAAATCCCGGAGTATAAAATCGAGCAGAGGAATGTGAGGCAATCACAGGAGCTTTGGCAAGTTTCATTACATCATAAAATGTACTGTCATCCACGTGCGAAATGTCGACCATAATGCCAACCTTGTTCATTTCAGCAACTACTTGCTCGCCAAACTGACTTAGTCCATGAGATGTGTGAAGAGAATCATAAGATGAATCGCAGATTTGATTGTCTTTGCCGTGTGTCAGTGTAATGTAACGAATGCCCCGATCGTAGAAATACTTAACATTTTTTAAATCGTTCCCGATTGGGGCGCCATTTTCCATGCCCATAGGAAACGAAATTTTCCCTGCGTTGAAATTCATTTCCACGTCTGCGGGCGACCCTGCCAGTGCAAATTTGTCGGGCATGACTTTCACAATATTTTCAACCATAGTAATCAGGGAGTCAGCAAGACTTTTACCCATGTCGGCATGTAGCTGATAACTTGCCGGAATGTAAATGGACATGAAGGGTGCGGACAAACCACCCTTGCGGGCACGTTCGTAGTCAAAGTCTCCCTTATCCGTTTTAATGATCTTGAGTAGTTCGAGGCTATCCCCTTTAAATTTTTCTTCCTCGAGCCGATAAGGCAAATCGACATGTCCATCAGTAATGATAAATTTATGTGCGAGCTCATCGGCATAGGCTTTGAGTTGCTCGTCATTCATGCGGTTCGCAGGTTTTTTCTCAGTACAATTGAACAGAAAGAAAGCAAAAAGAAGAAAAATGAAAAGGAAGTATTTCATGGGATTGAATTATGAAGGAAAGATAAATAATTACACTACGCCTGACAATAATTTGAAGTCGATTGCACCTACCTTTGAACTTCATTAAGTCCGGTAAAAATTTGATGGATGATTTGCCCTTCATTTCACGATCACAACTAGCCTTACGCAATGGGCAGGATAAGCCTGAAGTATGGGTAGCACTTCATGGAAATGTTTATGATGTCACGATTTCCAGACTGTGGAAAAACGGGAAGCACTATGAGCATTGGGCGGGTCAGGATCTTACCGATGAATTGAAAGACGCGCCCCACACCGAACGTGTATTCGAGAAATTTACGATCATTGGGAAGCTCAAAAATTAATATGCAATTTCGTGCTTCATGATTATTATAGCAGACAGCGGGGGATCAAAAACGGACTGGAGGTTGCTGAAGACGGATCGCTCCATCGCGCAGGTTAGCTCGCCAGGTTTTAATGCGTACTACCAACCCATCGATGACCTGAAAAAAGCAGTGCAAAACTCTCTTCTTCCCGAGGTGAGAGAGGACGTGACGAAGATTTTCTTTTATGGTTCGGGTGTTTCGTCTGTTAAAAATCAACTTGCCATCAAGAGCGTTTTTCTTGAATATTTTCCTCAATCGAATATAGAAATAGGTTGGGACTTGCTCGCGGCAGCACGGGCACTATGTGGTGAGGAACCTGGCATTGCCTGTATTTTGGGCACGGGATCGAATTCATGCCTGTATGATGGTAAAGAGATAACCGACAATGTAGCCAACCTTGGATGGATACTTGCGGACGAGGGTTCGGGGGCAAATATTGGCAAGAAGTTTTTGCTGGATTATGTAAGAGGCAAAATGCCAGGTGATCTCGCAAAACAATTTCAGACGCGTTTCCCCCTTTCGCGAGAGGAATTTTTAGAGAAGATTTATCAACAGGAAAAGCCGAGTGCTTTCCTCGCAAGTTTTGCGAAATTTATTTTTCAGCATATTGAGGATCCCTATTGTTACAAACTTGTGTACGCAAGTTTCTCTGAGTTCTATGAAAACAATGTGATGCAGTATAAAGGACATCAAAATTTGAAAGTCCATTTTACCGGATCGATTGCGTTTTATTTCAGTGATTTGCTTCGACAAGTAGCGAACGATAAGGGCATTACGGTGAAAAATATTTTAGAGGGACCAATTGCGGGATTGACCTTGTATCATAAAAAAGATATTCAGTAACGTGAGCACAACAGAATCTTCGTCGCATTACAATGATCTTGAAAAGATGAGTGTTCATGATTTGCTTGTGAATATTAATGCCGAAGACAAGAAGGTGCCCGAAGCGATTGAAAAGATTATTGCGTCCATTGAAAGTTTGGTTAACGTGGTTGTGGAACGAATGAAAGGAGGCGGGCGACTCTTCTACATTGGAGCAGGAACGAGTGGCAGATTGGGTATTGTGGACGCATCTGAAATACCTCCAACATTCGGACTGCCGGCGGGCCATGTCGTGGGCATTATTGCAGGGGGAGATAAGGCGATCAGGAAGGCCGTAGAAAATGCTGAAGACGATGAAAAACAAGCCTGGAAAGATTTACTCGAGTATAAAATCAGTCCCCACGATGTCCTAATCGGTATCGCTGCTTCCGGACGGACACCATATGTCATTGGCGGGATAAAAGATGCAAGAAGCCATGGAATTACAACCTCCTGCATTGTTTGCAATAAAACCAGTGAACTGGCGAAGCACGTTGATTTTCCGATTGAAGTGGTCGTCGGCCCGGAATTTGTCACGGGTAGTACTAGAATGAAGTCGGGATCAGCTCAAAAGATGGTGCTCAATATGATTTCTACTGCCGTGATGATCAGGCTTGGTCATGTGCGGGGAAACAAGATGGTGGATATGCAATTAACCAATCACAAACTGGTTCATCGGGGAGCAAAAATGATTGCCGATGAACTTCATGTTTCTGAAGAGGAAGCAGAAAATCTTTTGAAGAAATACGGCTCCGTGCGAAAGGCAATTGACAGCCAGAGATAGTCATGCATACCCTTGAGCCTTTTGCTAACTGGCTTCGCTATTACGATTCATCTGAGGATGAACATTCTCCCTTTTTTGGCAAAGAGTATAATTACGAACTCTACACGGAAACGATCTACGGATACTACATTGATCCCGCGTGGGATTTCTTTGGTTCGGAGACTTTGTATCTGAAAATGTTATTCGCTGACTATGAAAATCGGTTTGTGATTCTTGAATTTATTGGTGAATGGAATGATACACTTTACAACGATATCATGACGTTAAAACGAGATTTTATAGAACTCCTTCAAGCTGAAGGCATCAATAAGTTTATTCTCATTTGTGAGAACGTCTTAAACTTTCATGGGTCAGACGATGCTTATTATGAAGAATGGTTTGACGAGGTGGAAGAAGGTTGGATCGCCATCGTCAATGCTCCGGATCATGTGCAGCAGGAAATGCAGAAATATCACCTTGACAGTTACGTGAATATGGGTGGTACATTACAAATCGAAAATTGGCGAACCATGCATCCAAATGGCTTTTTTAAGCTCGTAGACAGCCTCATTCAAAGAAGGCTTAACTGAGCATTTTCGATTGGCACATCGGCCGGAACGAGATAATTTTTCTTCGTATTTAACTCCCGGCACAACACACGTGTTCTCCTGATTTTCCCCTTTTTAAACCAGCGTCCATGTAGCCCAAAAACTGTTCCTTCAGCAACCTGAGAAAGCAGCGTGATGGTATGTTGATGTTGATCGAAGGAGCGAAACAAGCTTGTCATTTCAGAATCCGAAAACGTGGAGGCTTTAGGACTTACCATATGACGCTGAAGTCCTTTTAATAATTCTTGAGGAAAGATGTCGGATGTCATTACAGGCAGCAGCAGATTACGAAAGGAATTTTTCCATTCCTCACCGTGGGCTTCGGCTCTGCGGAATTTATGATGTACTTCGAGGTGTGCTACTTCATGAATGTAGGTTACCAAAAATAAGTATGGATTCAGATCGTGATTGACTGTAATGCGGGGTATTTGGCCAGTGCGATAAGTAAAGTCCCCTACTTTGGTGATGCGTCCTTTCCGCAATACAAAACGAAAACGATACTGTTGCCATAACTGGTAGCAATAGGAAACAGCGGGAGCAGGGACATGTTTTTGAAGTACAGCGAATATCTTTTGTTCATCCATAGAAATAAAAAAAGGCTTTAATTTTAGTTAAAGCCTTCTTTTTTAGATCGGTCCAGGTATTACATAGCTCCTGTTGAATCTGCTACAGCAGAATCAAGGGAATCAACAGCTACTGTGTCCATTGGAGCAGCCACTGTATCTACAGCTGTAGTTTCAGTAGTAGCAGCACCGCCACAAGCAGCAAACGCAAATGCAAAACCGCATACCATTGTAAGTGCGATTAATTTTTTCATAGTTAACAGGTTTATTTTGCTGCAAATATAGCAGGAATGGTCTAAAATTCAGGGTGGGGGATATAATATTTTATTTTTTCCTGAAAAACAGCCGTACGGGAACCCCCTCAAAGTTAAAGTTCTCTCGCAAACGATTTTCCAGAAAACGTTGGTAAGACTCCTGAATATACTGAGGCAGGTTACAAAAGAATGCAAACGATGGAGATTTTGTTGAGACCTGCGTGATGTACTTTATTTGTATATGTTTTCCGCGTAAAGCAGGCGGCGGATAGTGTGCTATTTCCGGAAGTAAGGCATCGTTCAATGCTGAAGTAGAAATCTTTTTGGTTTTATTACCATAAACTTCTACGGCCTTTTCGATCACCTGAAAGATTCGCTGTTTTGTTAAGACCGAAGCAAACAGTACCGGGAGGTAATCGATCGGAGCAAGCTTTTCGATCATGTCCTTCTTTATTTTTTCAGAGGTCTTGCTGTCTTTCTCAATCAGATCCCACTTGTTCACCATGATCACAATGCCCTTGCCTTGCTTCTCAGCAAGACTGATGATGTTAACGTCTTGTGACTCCAACCCCCGTTCTGCATCAATCACAACAATGCACACATCACATTCCTCCAATGCGTGTAATGAGCGAAGCACAGAATAGAATTCAACATCTTCTTTTACCTTACCCTTCTTTCGGATTCCTGCGGTATCAATTAAGATAAAATCGTTTCCGAACAATTTGTACCGTGAATGGATAGCATCCCGTGTTGTGCCTGCCTCATCCGTTACGATGGTTCGCTCATGGCCGAGGAGCATATTTAAGAATGAAGATTTCCCTACGTTGGGTCTTCCCAGAATCGCGATTTTTGGAATTCCTTCATCTGGATTTTCAACGCCGTCTTCTTCAAATACCTTCACGATTTCATCCAACAGCTCACCCGATCCACTTCCATTCTCTGCAGAGATGGGATAGATTTCTCCCATACCCAATTCATAAAATTCGTTTCCCAGTAAGGTCTGAGAGGGGGTATCTGCCTTGTTAGCGGCAATGAACACCGGTTTTTTTGACCGACGTATGATCTTGGCAAATTCTTTATCGTAACCTGTTAGGCCATCCTTGCAGTCCACCATAAAAATAACGGCATCACACTCGTCGAGCGCCATTTCTACCTGCTTGCGAATTTCAGATTCGAACTTATCGTCCGATCCGGAAACGTAGCCACCTGTATCAATAACCGTAAAGTATTTGCCATTCCATTCGGCGTGACCATAATGACGATCGCGCGTAACGCCTGGCATATTATCCATAATGGCCTGACGTTGTTCAACCAACCTGTTAAAAAAAGTTGACTTTCCAACATTCGGCCTACCTACTAATGCTACTACACTTGACATTTTCTTGTTGAACTCAATTATGCTGCAAGTTCGCAGTTTCTTTTTTCATTACTCTAAATATCCAAACTGCCGTAACCGTTGCTTCTGTTTGCGCCAGTTTTCGGCCACCTTCACATGTGTCTCAAGAAATATTTTTTTACCAAAAAAAGTTTCAAGATCCACGCGCGCTTCTGTTCCCACTTTTTTTAATGCTGCACCTGCCTTGCCAATGATGATCCCTTTTTGTGAATCACGCTCTACAAAAATCACAGCACGAATACGGATAATCGTTTCTTCGTCTTTAAAATGATCAACGGCAACCTCTGTACTGTATGGAATTTCCTGATCGTAGTTGGTAAATATCTTTTCACGAATGATTTCTTGCGCAAAAAATCGTTCCGACTTATCGGTCAGTTCATCCTTCGAATAATAACCGGGATGCTCGGGTAGATTTTCTTTAATGACCGTGAGCAACCGATCCAGATTTTCTCCCGTCTTAGCCGATACAGGAATGATCTCTTTTGGATTTAACAGCGTCTTCCAATATTCAATTTTGTCAGTAAGCTGTGAGCCTTTCGCCAAGTCAATTTTGTTGATCAGCAAAATCATGGGCGTTGTGAGATTTTTAAATCGCAGAAAAAGCTCTTCGTCATATTTTTCTTCCAACTCCACCACGATCAAGAGTATGTCAGCATCTTCGAGAGAGACCCGCACGTAACTCATCATGGCTTTATGAAGGTCGTATTTGGGTTCTAATATTCCGGGCGTATCCGAATAGACGATTTGGAAGTCGTCACCGTTCAAAATGCCCATAATCCGGTGGCGTGTAGTCTGTGCTTTGGCTGTAATGGTGGATAAGTTCTCGCCCACGAGTTTATTCATGAGACTTGATTTACCCACATTAGGCTTGCCAACAATGCTTACGAACCCGGCTTTATGTGTTACTGACATGATTAAGGGTGAAAAAAGAAGACCCCAGACAATGCCGGGGTCAGTTATTTTGTAGCAGGGGTAAACGGTACTCCTGCTTTGATTCCGGCCCCAAATTTCGCTGAAATAAGCGAAAAATCCTAATTATGCCGGGTAGTGCACACGCTCATTTGAATCTTCAAGTAACGCGCCTGTAGCTATGAAGCTAAACTTAAAAGTACATGCTCATTTTTTTCCCTTCGTTACCGCCACCACCCGAGCAGGCTTGGCAAAATACTGCCATGCACTCTCAGCTTTTTCAGGTGTAAACTTTCCGGTAAAAACTACCAGTCTGTACTTTAAAATTTGTGCCTTTCCTGATTTCAGATCCCAGGCTTCTCTCAAATTTTCCATAGCGGGATTGAAGTTGAAGAATACGGCGCCTTTTTTACCACCTTCACGCGCGGTGTTTCCATCGTTCTCATCCCATACACGCATGGGCTCCGGGTGTCCGTGGTTTTCAGGACTTGATAATACCACCGCGCCTGCATATTCATTTCCTGTCATGCCTTGCACAATACACCACCGTGCTACAGTGCTGTTGATCTTTGACCTGACCGTTACTCCTTCCGATGTAATCATCTCACTGTTTTCAGCATTCCATTCCGGAGTGGCCCGCCATCCAATACCTGCATAACGATAAGGCAGAATCTTAACAGGAGTTTCACTGCCAAGTCCGAACTGACTGGTGAAATCCATCACATAGGAATCCTTGCCGTGAGGTTCATAAACCCGTATCGTTTGGGTTTCTTCTATTGCCCTGAGCTTGACACTGCGATCAGGATTCAGCATGACTTGAGCGAGGTCGGCCTTCACTTCAGCAAAGACAGGGCCTGACACGCTTCCTTTTGTACCTTCTACCAACACGGTTGTTTTGCCACCACCAATATTCCAGAAATCCACCACTTCTCCGTTTATCTCAGTGTGTGTCCAAGGGTTCCAGATGCCATAGTGATGATAATGATCCGGTGCCTGTATTCTGGTAAGAACCTGCCCCGTTGGTGATTTCAGCGGGTGGATGAAACCACCACGTTCGTAGTTCACGGCCTTCACCTGTGCCGGTGGGTTTGTCATTTTCTGAATTCCATAATGGTAACTCAGAAGATCTTGCCCACCTGCAGAAAAAACATATTCTTCATTCCGGTCCGTCAAAGATACTCCTGCTTTATCCGACCCCTTTCCGGAAGTCAGCTCATACGTGTAAGTACCTTTGCCCTTGTTATCGACAATCCAATGAATCAGCCGGCCGGCGGCAGTCTCTTCCATTTGGAATTTTACGGAAGATCCATTTCTTGAAAGCGAAAGTTTGTCACCGTTCTCTTTGGTCAAATCATTTAAGCGGTAGCTGACGGGAATGCTTAGTCCATTGGTTTCACGATCCAGCGTTACTTCCAGGGTAGCAATTTTTTTTTGGGCTTGTCCCTGCAAAACCACAAACAACAATGCCAACACAATAAACATTGATTTCATAGTCTTATAAATTTAAAGGGTGATTATTCGATTAGTTTTGATTTAGGGGGTAAAAAAACAGGCATGAGGGGGTGATATCCGCACAGAACAAAACTAAGGAATCCGCTCGCACCAGGGCAACTTATTTATTGCAAGCGGTAGACAGAATAGATAAGCCTTGATAGCGTATTAAGGGATTTCTGTACGATTTTCATGAACTCCGTTACGGATTCACTAAGAACATTTCGGACACTTTCTTGTGAACATCTGAGACAGTATTCAAGGAAATTCTGTCTCAAAAAATCTTTTTGCTCGTTTTTCGAAGGCGTGTAATCTTGAGGTAAAAGCAGGAGAACAACTTCCTTAAATTAACAGGGAATCAAATTCAGGATCTAAGTAATGAAAAAGAGACCGTTAGTTCACGGTCTCTTTAGGTTCTGTAGCGGGGGTAAGACTCGAACTTACGACCTTTGGGTTATGAGCCCAACGAGCTACCAACTGCTCCACCCCGCGATTTAGCCCACAAAAGTAGACGCTCAATCCTTAAAAAACAAATGGTTCATTACAACTTCCTCTTTATTGTTGTTCAAATCCTTTTTTTCCCGAACCCGTTCGACCGAATTTATTGAAGGAATATTCCATGGTGACTACTTACCCAGAAAAATCACTCTGCTCACATTCTGTATCCTGAAGATGATCCGATCAACGCGTTGATTTAAAAAAAGCTCCGACAAAGCGAATTTACAATCGGAGCTGCTGCAGAAAATTTCTTCAGTAGTATGACGTTACGACTTCATCATAGTTTTGTAAATTTCAATTCTTAGAAATTCCAGCCACCAGCCTCATGATGCTTAATTCCAATTCGCCCCTTGCCGAACGAATGCGGCCTTCCCGACTGGAGGATCTTATTGGTCAGCAACATCTTGTTGGTGAACATGGTATCATCCGGCAGGCGATCGCATCGGGGAATGTACCTTCTATGATTTTATGGGGTCCTCCGGGAGTAGGTAAAACAACCATCGCCAATATTATTGCCAATGAAGTGAAGCGTCCTTTTCATACCCTGAGTGCCGTAAGCGCAGGCGTAAAAGATGTGCGAGAAATAATTGACGTAGCAAAACGATCCGGTAAATCCATCTTATTCATCGATGAAATTCATCGGTTCAACAAATCACAACAAGATGCATTGTTGGGTGCAGTAGAGAAAGGAACGATAACGCTCATTGGCGCCACGACCGAAAATCCTTCTTTTGAAGTGAACGCAGCATTGCTCTCCCGGTGCCAGGTGTATACCCTTAAACCTTTAAGTCAGGAAGACCTGTTGGTACTTATTGAACAGGCGTTTAATAAAGACAAAGATCTGCGAGATCGAAACATCCACATTCAAGAGCATCAGGCCTTATTAAATATTTCGGGTGGTGATGCAAGAAAACTTCTCAATCTCATAGAATTGATTGCCGAGGCGCTGCCGGGAGATATTGAAATCACCGATGCCCTTGTTATGGATGTTGCTCAAAAACGTATTGCGATTTATGACAAAAGCGGCGAGCAACATTATGATATCATCTCAGCATTTATAAAATCATTGCGTGGCAGTGACCCCAATGCAGCCGTGTATTATTTGGCTCGCATGATTGAAGGCGGTGAAGATGTAAAGTTCATTGCCCGAAGAATGGTGATTCTTGCCTCTGAAGATATTGGCAATGCTAACCCCACGGCACTTGTTATGGCCACCAGTACTTTTCAGGCGGTGAATGTAATTGGGTATCCCGAGGCGCGCATTATTCTTTCTCAGTGCGCGATTTACCTGGCCAGTTCAGCCAAAAGTAATGCCAGTTATGCGGCTATCAATAAGGCTATGGCTGTGGTGAACGAAACCGGGGACTTGCCCGTGCCGTTGTCTGTGAGAAATGCACCTACGAAATTAATGAAGGATATGAATTACGGTCAGGGGTATCAATATGCTCATGAGTTTGACAACAATTTTGTAAATATGGAGTTTCTGCCTGACCCCATTAAGGAAACCAAGTTTTTTGAACCTGGTAAAAATCCCCGTGAAGAAGAATTAAGGAACCATTTAAAAAAATTGTGGGGGAAGAAATATGATTATTAACCACCTTCACGGCATATTGAAAAACAAATTGCATGCAGCGAATAATCTTTGAATCGTCTCCGGCTTTTATTTTGCTGTGTCTCGCATTGGGTGTTGGCTATGCCTACTTCCTTTACAGAGGAAAGTATACATGGGGTAAGACGACAAATCAATTGCTGTTTGGCCTGCGTGCTGTCCTGGTAGCATTATTGTCTTTTTTACTGATTGGTCCCATTTTGAAATTTACCCGGAATGAATTTGAAAAATCAACGCTCATTTTTTTAGTCGATAATTCTTTATCGATACGAGAAACTGTTGACTCGGTGCAACGCCAGAAACTACAGACGGAATTGCTCACTGCGAAAAACGCATTGGAAGAATCAGGGTATACAGTGAAAATCAAAAACCTGGCGAACGAAGAACCCAATACAATTCAATATACTCAGCGAGCTTCAGATATTTCCGGCGCAGTAAGGCAAATTGTGGACGATGAAGAAGGGAAAAATTTAGCGGGAGTTGTGCTGCTGTCAGATGGTATTTATAATTCCGGGGCTTCTCCTCTTTATAATGCAGTTCGTTTCCCAATATATACTGTAGGCATGGGCGATACCATCGAGCGCGTAGACCTTGTTTTAAAAAATCTTGCCTACAATAAAATTGCCTATCAGGGAAATAAATTTCCACTGCGTGCTGAGGTTCTAATTCAGGGAGTGAGCAACCAGGATATTGCGGTATCGGTATATCGTGGTGGGAAGATCATTGAACGGCAGCAAAAAAATTCCGGTACATCACCCTTGCTGGACTTTGATTTTCAACTTGACGCAACTGAAAAAGGTACGCAACGCCTTGATGTGGTGGTGGAAAAAATAGCCGGTGAAAGTAACTTAAAAAATAATCGCGCCAGCGCTTTTGTAGAGGTGGTGGAAGGAAAGAAAAAAATCCTCATCGTGGCAGCCTCGCCTCATCCCGATATCAAGGCTATTCGATCGGTTGTTGATAAGAATTCCAATTATGAATTTATTCTTCACATACCAAAAATTGAAGAGGCAGATGCTTCCATGCTTGTTCCGGGAGCTGTTGATCTTATAATCTTTCCTAATGCATTAGAGTATGAAGGAAAAACTGCGTCTCTCTTTGCATCCTTGTATAAAGGCCCAACGCCATTTCTGGTCATGCTGGGTTCAAAAACCAATTTACGTTCACTCAATGCTGCTGGCATACCATTAACCTTCGAAAGCATCGGTCAGGGTGATGAAGTTACTCCCGTAGTAAATGCCCAGTTTACCAATTTTAGCTATTCGAATAATTTGAATTCTCTGTTTTCAAAGTATCCGCCCGTATGGACCCCTTTTGGAAGATTCCAAATGCCACAAAGTTCAAGTATTCTATTGTATCAGCAGATCGGCAGCATCGTTACTGCGAGGCCATTATTATTTTCTTTTGAGCTAGCAGAAAAAAAAATCGGAGTGTTTATGGGTGAAGGTATTTGGCGCTGGCGATTAAATGAATATGCTTCTACCCAAAAGACTGAAGCATTTGATGAACTGTTTACCAAACTCATTCAATATTTAAGTACGCAGGAAGATAAGCGCAAATTCCGCAGCTTTCCTATCCAGCATGAATTTACAGATGCCGAACCCGTGGTGATCGAAAGTCAGGTGTATAATGATTTGTTTGAACCCATCTATGGCAATTCCGTTGATCTGGAGGTTCGCGATGAAAGTGGCAAGATCAGCCGATTCACGTATGTGACAGGGCCAGGAGGAACACGGTATCGCATCGGGGGCTTAAAGGAAGGGATCTATAAATTGAAAGCATCAACCACCCTGAAGGGAAAAGAAGAAGTGGTGCAAGGAGAGTTTCTGGTGACAGCCCAAAACATTGAGAGTCAAAACCTCACCGCAGACTTTGGCCTGCTAAGAAAAGTGGCAACGAATTCTGGTGGAAAGTTTTATAATGTGGGTCAGGTGAATGAGCTAAGTTCAGATCTTCAAAAGATCGAAGCAAAGAGCATGATTCATTCTGAAGATAAATTCAATCCCTTGATCAATCTCAAATGGTTGTTCTTTATCCTGCTGCTCCTTGTCAGCATTGAATGGTTTGTCCGCAAATATAAAGGAGCATACTAGTTAAGCGGGCATAAAAAAAGTCCGTGCTTTGACACGGACTTTTCTTCCTGATGTAAGAATCTTATTCGCTCTTCTTTTCTTTCGAAGAAGCTTTCGCTTTTTTTACTTTTACAGTAAGCACTTCTCCTTTGCCATCGTAGTCGGCAATGATCGTACCTCCCTCTTCAACTTCACCTTTCAGAATTTCTTCTGCAACCGGATCTTCAAGATACTTTTGAATGGCACGGTTCAACGGACGAGCACCAAACTGCTGGTCATATCCTTTCTCTGCCAGGAAGTCTTTTGCCTTATCGGTCAATTCAACAGTGTATCCCAATGCGGTGATACGGGCAAACAATTTACCAAGAGTGATTTCAATGATCTTATGAATATGCTCACGTTGCAATGAATTAAATACGATCACATCATCCAGACGATTCAGGAATTCAGGGCTGAAGGTTCTCTTCAAAGCGCTCTGAATGGTTGATTTCATGTTCTCTTCTTCGTTAGCCTGCTTTGCCTTTGTGGCGAAACCAATACCGGAACCAAAATCTTTCAGATCACGAACCCCAATATTCGAAGTCATGATGATGATGGTGTTTCTGAAATCAACACGTCTTCCTAATCCGTCAGTAAGAATACCATCATCGAGCACTTGCAACAGAATGTTAAACACATCCGGGTGTGCTTTTTCAATCTCATCCAGAAGAACAACACTGTAAGGTTTGCGTCTTACTTTTTCAGTAAGCTGTCCGCCTTCTTCATAGCCTACATATCCGGGAGGTGCACCAACAAGACGTGATACAGAGAATTTCTCCATGTACTCGCTCATATCGATGCGGATCAAACTGTCATCCTTATCAAAAAGATACGTAGATAACACTTTCGCCAATTCTGTTTTACCCACACCGGTTGGACCGAGGAATACAAATGAACCGATTGGTTTCTTTGGATCCTTTAATCCAACACGTGTGCGTTGAATGGCGCGGGTAAGTTTTTTGATCGCTTCTTCCTGACCAATTACTTTGCCGCTGAGCTCGTTAGCCATTCCCAATAATTTGTTGCTCTCTTTTTGAGCAATTCTATTGGTAGGAATACCCGTCATCATCCCGATTACGTCAGCAACGTTATCTTCGGTAACCGTATATTTTTCAGTACGTGTTTTTTCTTCCCACTTCGCCTTGGCGATATCAAGTTGCTCAATGAGCTTCTTTTCCTTATCGCGCAGTTGTGCAGCTTCTTCGTACTTCTGACTCTTTACAACACGGTTCTTTTCTTTCTTCACATCTTCGATGGCATCTTCAAACTTCACGATGTCATCCGGAACGTGAATATTATTGATGTGAACACGTGCACCGGCTTCATCCAACACATCAATGGCCTTGTCAGGAAGGAAACGGTCGCTGATGTAGCGATCAGAAAGTTTTACGCAGGCATCAATAGCTTCCTTGGTATAGGTCACATGATGATGGTCTTCGTACTTGTCTTTGATGTTATCCAAAATCTGGATCGTTTCCTCTACCGTGGTAGAATCAATCATCACCATCTGGAATCTGCGTGCCAGGGCACCATCTTTCTCAATGTACTGACGATACTCATCAAGAGTTGTAGCACCAATACATTGTATCTCGCCGCGTGCAAGCGCAGGCTTGAACATGTTGGAAGCATCCAGCGAACCAGAGGCTCCACCTGCACCTACGATGGTGTGCAACTCATCAATGAAAAGAATGACATCCGGTGATTTTTCCAGTTCATTCATTACAGCCTTCATTCTTTCTTCAAACTGGCCGCGGTATTTTGTTCCGGCTACCAGCGACGCGAGATCAAGGGTTACCACGCGTTTGCCGAAAAGCACACGGGAAACTTTTTTCTGAATGATACGAAGCGCAAGTCCTTCGGCAATTGCCGTTTTACCCACACCCGGTTCTCCAATTAAAATTGGATTATTCTTCTTTCTGCGGCTCAGAATCTGAGCAACACGTTCGATTTCTTTTTCACGTCCTACGATTGGATCAAGTTTATTGTCCTCGGCCAATTTAGTCAGATCTCTGCCGAAATTATCCAGCACCGGTGTGCGTGATTTTTCCGCACCTTTCTTTTCCTTTCCTGTGCCTGCTCCCGGATTACCGCCGCTGCCAAACATCTTTGATGAATCTTCATCCGGATCGTCTGTATCGGATGATGCGGTTGGCTGATCATGCTGGTATTCCAGCATTTCTTTCACTACATCATATGCTACATCAAATTTGTTTAGAATCTGCGTTGCCAGATTATCCGGGTCACGCAGGATTGAAAGCAGCAAGTGCTCAGTGCCAATTAATTGGGCTTTAAAAATTTTTGCTTCCAGGTAGGTGATCTTCAACACCTTTTCAGAAGCGCGTGTAAGTGGAATATTGGCTAAATTCTTTGAGTCGTGCGTAGCGGTTCCTTTCGATATTTTTTCTATTTCTCCGCGAAGTTCTTCAAGCGGCACACCTAATTTCTTAAGTACTCCTACCGCTACTCCTTCGCCTTCCCGAATCATGCCGAGAAGGAGGTGCTCAGTACCGATATAGTCGTGTCCAAGGCGTAATGCTTCTTCCCGACTTAATGTGATCACCTCTTTTACGCGGTTAGAAAATTTTGCTTCCATATTTGCCATCTTGAATATTGTAAATGTAAAGTTTTAGGGTTGATTATTCAAAGTACAGACGGGGTATTCGTCAAGCGGTCGTCACTTGCTGAATGCACTCGTTTGTGAGACTTTCAATAAAAACAATAATTGAATTTTATTTGTTCAATTTCCTTTGCCAGAGGCTTTGAGATGGCGATGGGAATGTGGCCCTTCACTAACTAGCAGATCTATAACGCTAAGATTCTCTACAAACGTATTGCCAAAGACCTGTAAGTAGGGCACGGGCCGGTAAAAAGGTCTTGTTGAATAGTCCATTTTTGGATGAATCTGTGAACGAAGGTCAGAAATGGATAAATCCGGCTTTTGCTCATACGTCACACTTTCCGAGACTGGAATTTTCATCTTCAAAGATTGCAGACAGAATGACAGCAGGTTAAAGTTTAAATCATACAAGAAGTCGGTTTTAGAGAAAATTATTTTTTCAAGGGCATCGCGGTAATGCTCAAAATAGGGTGCTTTGGCATATACGGACAACAATGTTCTCCATTGGATGATTTGCCAGCGAGAAGACTGATCGATACGAACATCGGAGATACGCACCTTGCCGTGCTTTTCCGTAAGAGGTATCGTGAGGATATTTTTTCCCTGCGAGGTCATGACATAGCACCGATTGCGAAAGCTTTGCTTGACAAAATGCTCGTGTTTTTCCAGTATAATTCGATCAAACGACTGAAGTGCACAGAAATATTCGATGCAGGGCAGATAATGAAGTTCGATCAGGACCGATTTCTGACTCAAGATTTAAAAATTCAGTTTTAAGGTAGATATTCTCCGAGTCCTTGTCGTATCAGTTCAGGGGCTCCGCTGGAAAAGTCAATCACTGTGGAAGGTATGTTGCCGCCAATCCCGCCATCAATGACCAGATCAACTTTGTGTTTGAAATCTTCATATATTTCTTCGGGATCGGTGGTATACATTTTTATCTCATCATCATCTTTTATCGAAGAGGTGATCAGAGGATTTCCCAATTGCTTGACAATGTCGCGGGGAACGTTGTGATCAGGGATACGAATACCAACGGTCTTTTTATTCTCGCCCAGAATTTTTGGCACCATGCTGCTGGATTCGAAGATAAAGGTGTATGGGCCGGGTAAAGATTTTTTTAAAAATTTAAAAGCGGGCGTATCAATTCGCTTTATGTATTCGGCAATATGACTCAGATCACTGCATATAAAAGAAAGATCCAGTTTGTGTGGCTTAATTCCCATGATCTGGCAAAGCCGTTCCACCGCTCTGCGGTTCATTAAATCACATCCAATTCCGTAAATCGTATCCGTGGGATAAATAATAATTCCACCTTTGCGCAAAATGCTTGTGACATGTTCGATTTTACGCGGCTCGGGATTGACAGGATGAATTGAAAGAAACTCAGCTTCCATAAAAACAGTTCAAAGGATAAGCAAAGTAACATCAAATTAGTTCTCATGAATATACGTGTGATGTGAATGATCTCCTTTTTGTAATTTTGGAGTTTCGCACCGATATATGACTGAAGTCCCCAAAGCAAAACTGATTACTTTTTTAGTGGGCTCTATGCTCCTGATCACATTTACGTTTTATGGTTACCAGATTTTCTTTACCCCCAATGTACTGGTGGATCACGACGATCGTCTGTTTGAAATACACCAGAACGCAACATTCCGGACTATTCAGAACGATCTTGGAAAAGGAGGTTTTGTAAATGACATGGTATCTTTCAGTTTCCTCGCCCGGGCTTCGGGTTATGATAAAGAAATTCGCCCGGGAAGATATTTATTAAAACGCAACATGACCAACATGCAGGCGATCAATGCCCTGAAAGCCAACCGGAATAAACCAGCTGCCGTGACCTTCACGAATGTAAGACTGATCAGCCAACTGGGCGAAAAAATCACCAAGAATATTGGCGTAACGGAAGAAGAGTTTTATAATTCCCTTAACGCGTTTGTGGCAACAAATACAGAAGGGTTTACCGAGCAAAATGTTCTTTGCATGTTCATTCCCAATACCTATGAAGTTTATTACAATGTTCTTCCTGATGATTTTATCGATCGCATGCATAGCGAGTATAAAAAATTTTGGAACGAAGAGCGATTGGCAAAAGCGAAAGATGTGGGATTGACACCGATGGAGGTGTCGATTCTTGCTTCGATTGTACAGGCAGAAACGATAAAGTCGGCCGAGGCTCCCGTCATCGCAGGTCTATATCTTAACCGCCTAAAGAAGGGAATTGCGCTTCAGGCTGACCCTACTTTGGTATTTGCTGTGGGTGACTTTACATTAAAGCGTGTGTTGAACGTTCATAAAGAGGTGGATTCTCCTTACAACACCTACATGTATGCCGGGCTACCCCCTGGACCTATCAACATGCCCACGATTTCGTCCATCGATGCGGTTTTAAATCACACGAAGCACAACTATATATATATGTGTGCGAAAGAGGATTTTTCGGGCAATCACAATTTTGCTGATGACTACAATGAGCACTTGAGAAACGCAAAGAAGTATCAGGATGCTCTTACGCGCGAGCAGGAAATAGGAAGAAGGGCTGCGCTAAAGAAAAAGTAATGTACGTTTCAGAAACACACATCCGCGTTCGTTATGGTGAGACCGATCAAATGGGCTATGCCTATTATGGGAACTATGCCATGTACTATGAAGTGGCGCGAGTGGAAAGCCTGCGACAACTTGGAATGTCGTACAAAGAACTTGAAGACATGGGAGTGATGATGCCGGTGCTGGAGAATAAATCCAAATTTCTCTCACCTGCGTTGTATGATGATTTACTTCGGATCGTTACAACAATTTCAGAAAAACCCACGGTAAGAATTCGATTTGAATATCAGATTTTTAATGGTAGAGGTAATGTCATTCATCAAGGTGAGACACTTCTCGCTTTTGTAAATAAACAGAACGGGAAGCCATGTCGTCCTCCCGAAGTTTTTAATAATCTTTTGAGTGGGTATTTCTCATGAGATATATCATCAGAAAAAGAGTTTTACAAATTCCTGCAGCGCGTACGAGTCGCAGCTGGATGAAAAAAATAAAATTTAAAAAGTACGATAACCTTTCATTATATCGGTTTTTAAAAATTCTCTTCCATAACATTCAGGAAGATGAAATTATGGACCGGGCGAACAGCGTAGCTTATAATTTTGTGCTGGCCATTTTTCCGTTAGTCATTTTTTTGTTTACGCTTATTCCGTACATCACACCCTATTTTCCTGAAGTGAACCAGGACAGTATCATGCAGTTTTTGGGTGACATGATGCCGACCACCATGTATGAAGTAATTTCTTCCACAGTGCTTGATATCGTCAGCAACCAGCGTGGAGGATTGCTGACGTTTGGATTTTTGTTTGCATTTTATTTGGCTGCGAACGGCATGTTTTCATTGATGCGTGCATTCAATGCGTGTTATCTTACGGTGGAACGGAGAAATGTCTGGCGAATGAGAATCACGGCCTCAGGTCTTACGCTGATGCTCGCCGTGGCGCTCGTTTTTGCTGTTGTGCTTATTTTTGTAGGGCAGTTTTTGCTTAAGTATGCAACAGAAAATATTGCAGAAGTAAGTAAACTCGGACTTGATCACTATACATTATCCGTGCTTGTGGTGTTACGGTTCTTTGTCATTTTCACAGTTTTTTTTATAGCCATATCGTTCATTTACTATTTCGGCCCGGCCGTTCACTATCAGTGGAGATTTTTTTCGATCGGTTCTTTTTTAGCCACGTTTGCCTGTCTTGCAATTTCTTTCGTTTTTTCATTTTACATCACGAATTTCAGCACGTACAATAAGGTATATGGGTCAATTGGAGCGCTCATCGCGCTCATGATCTGGATACAATTACTTACTACGGTGTTGCTATTTGGATTTGAGATCAATGCCAGCTTGCATTATGGCCGGAAAGCAGAGGCCATTGATCTTCATAAACGAAATAAGAGGAAGGAAAAGTCGCAGCGTTAAATCTCAAATCCTTTTTGACAAACCGGGATTTAAAATTAATTTTGCACTCCTGAATCAAAAAAACCGTACACAGAGGAGTGGTAGAGCGGTTTATTGCACCGGTCTTGAAAACCGGAGAACCTTTGCGGGTTCCGGGGGTTCGAATCCCTCCTCCTCTGCTCATTATAATCAAGCAAAATCAAAACCTCGTAATCCTCACAGATACGAGGTTTTGTGTTTTAAAGACAAATTCAAAACCAAGCTTAGACTATCAGCGCAACTGATGGCCGAACAAGCCGGTATACATAAGGAGCATGTCGAACCGTATGGAGTTTTAAATGAGACGAGATTTGCAATGCAAACGATTGCTAATTTGTAGAATTCTGTTAATCTTTATAATTAACCTTGCATTGACGCTCTCTTGAATAATGCATCAAAATATAGTGAGGATGATCTTTTAAAGGATTTGCGCGCCGGCAGTCTTGAAGCTTACAACCATATTTTTAAACTGTATTGGAAGGCCTTGTATCACGTGGCCAACGGCAAGTTGCGTTCAAGGCTTGAGGCAGAAGAGGTAGTGCAGGAGCTTTTTATTGCCTTGTGGGAGAAAAGAGAAACACTTCTTATCGGTAACTTATCTGGTTATCTCCACACCGCTGTAAGGAACAGAGTGATTAGTCGAATCCGTACCAAACTCAGAGAGGAAAGGCACTGGAATTATTACTATAGTTTTTTTCCAACAACAGACGAAGGCACGGAACAGTCAGTCATGCTTGGTGATTTGAATAAAACCATCAACGATATCCTGCTTAAATTACCCAGTAAAACAAGACAAGTATTTGAGGCCAATTGGGTTGATGGCAAGTCAATGGCTGAAGTTTCAAATCAACTTAATATTTCCGAAAAAAACGCGGAGTATCATCTTACCAAATCCCTGAAATCCCTTCGGGGTCATCTTAAAAAACGCATCATTTCTATTGCCCTTATTATCATGTGCCTTTTCTAAGTCGAAAAGGACTTTCCAATTTTGATACTCATTGATATGAATCTGGTTTTGGGATTGCACACAATTGCCAGATTTCCCGCCTCATTCTTTCATTACCGATAAACATGATTAGTATCCATTAATCACAATTATTCACCGTTTACATAACATTCATAATTCACTTGAGGAGCCATGTTGGCCGTGGGCGTCTTTGATGCAAACGGTTGAAACAAATTAAATGAATTCAAAAAAATTAGAGGATCTACTACTGAAATTCCAGGAAGGCAAGACCACCGAAGAAGAAAACGAAAAGCTCTTAAAATGGTATGAAAAGCTACCCGTTAACGATACCGGCGAAGGACGGGTATTCGAAGAGAACGAAATTGAAAATAGAATTTGGGCAAAATTAGAAGCAAACGCTTCTCAGAAAACTCATTGGATCGGTCGTTACTCACAAGTAGCAAAAATTGCTGCTTCGATTGTTCTGTTGCTGGGATTAAGTGCTTCGATATATTTAGTATGGAATACCCCTGCAGTCACTCAAGAATCATCATTGGTATCGTTCGTCAACACAACCGATGTTGTTCGTTTTGTTACTCTTGAGGATGGAAGCAAGATTTCGCTGCAGCCAAATTCAGAATTAAAATATCCGTTACATTTTTCAGAGAGCACCCGCGAAGTTTCGCTTTCCGGCGAGGCTTTTTTTGAAATAGCCCATGATGTGAATCACCCCTTCATCGTACATGCCCGCGATATTAAGGCTACTGTGTTAGGTACCAGCTTCAACATTTCTGCCTATGAGACAGACAAAGAAGTGTCTGTAAAAGTAAGGACTGGAAAGGTATCGGTTGTAAAAGAAGAAATGGAGATTTCTCAGAGCACACCAACAAGTAAAGAAATTTTCCTGACGCCGAATCAGCAGGTTGTTTATGATGTAGAGACAAAGCAGGTATCACTCAGCCTTGTTGAAAATCCGGTGTTGATAACTCCTGTTCCTTTGTTGAATATGAAATTTGTAAGAACCTCAGTCACTGAGATTTTTGAAGCGATTGAAACGGCTTACCACGTAGACATTCAATTTGATCCAAAGAAGATAGCCAACTGCAGAATCACTACAGAATTCTCTGATGATGATGATTTGTATGAACGGATTCGGGTATTGTGTCACGCTTTCGGAGCTAAATACCAGGTTGAAGGAATGGCAATTATCATTGAAAGCAATGGATGTAAATAGAATACTAAACACCTAAACCAAAACACCTGAATGCCTATGACAAAATTTTGACAAAAAAAATAGGTCGATGATACTCGAAATATCACCGACCCTCATGTCGCATGATAGAATCATGATGACACTAGTTTTTGAGTTCTTACCACAAAAACATTTCAATTTATGAATAAAACGAAACCCATTCAACATGGATTATTGTTTCTTATGAAAGTCACATTAGTTCACATTTTCTTTAGTTCACTTTCCTTCGCGATGGCTGCGCCATTGGTCACACTAAGTCAAAGTGTGCTTGATAAAAAAGTTACAGTCAATATTGAGAACAAACAAGTTGAAGAAGCTCTCAGTATCATCGGCAAAACCGCCGGAGTTCGGTTTACTTACAGCCCTGATTTGTTCGAAGCGTCGCGGATTGTTTCAATTCACCTGAAGAACGTGACATTGGCTACTGTGCTCACCGATTTTTTAAGCCCTAATATTTTGTTTGAGGTTGCAGATAACCAGATTTCATTAAACCTCAACGAGGGAAAAGACGCAGAAGATCCCAATGCAATCCCACTCTATCCTGTCACAGGAAAAGTTTCAGATGAAAACGGCGCTGGCCTTCCCGGTGTTACCGTTGTTGTCAAAGGCGGAACAATAGGGACCTCGACGGATGCGAATGGCAATTACACACTTCAGATAGTCGATAAGTCAAACATTCTTATCTTTTCTTCCATAGGCTACGTGACCCAAGAACTTGCCGTGGGTGAACTCACAGTGATCAACGTATCCTTGACTCCTGACATCAAATCTTTGAATGAGGTGGTCGTTACTGCGCTCGGTATTAGAAAGGAAACAAGAAAAGTGGGCTACGCTGCCTCTACTGTAAAAGTTGATGAGCTTGTCCAAAACCGCACTGTGAACGTGATGACTTCTTTGGAAGGTAAAATCGCCGGGTTGGATATTTCTCCGCCAGCAGCAGGTGCAGGGGCCAGTAACCGGATTCGTTTGCGTGGGCAGGCAGCTTTTAACGGTCAAACAAACTCTCCGCTAATTGTTATTAACGGTCTGCCTATGGATCAGGGTGCACGTAGTGCCGAAGGCGGTGGACCAGCGATAGATCAGGGCGACAACCTGTCACAGGTTAATCCAGATGATATCGAGTCAATGACCGTGCTGAAAGGTTCAACAGCGGCGGCACTTTACGGTTCACGGGCTTCCAATGGTGCCATTATTATTACCACCAAAAGCGGAGCTAAAAATTCGAAATTTGGCATTGAATTCACCTCTAACTTTACCACGGCTGAAGCCTTGGATTTTACCAATTACCAAACTGAATACGGCACCGGCTCTAACGGAGTTCGTCCTAGCTCACAGGCTACTGCGCAATCCATGGGTAATCTGGCATGGGGCGAAAGATATGATGACGTTCCTACTTACCAGTATGACGGTATTCAAAGACCTTATGCTGCGGATAAAAACCGCTTCAAGGACTTTTACAGAACAGGAAAGACATTCATGAATACGATAGCACTTTCAGGTGGTAACGCCTCAACAAACTATCGCGTTTCTTTTTCAAATCAGGATGCTACTGGCATTTCTCCCGACAATAGTTATCATAAAAAGATTTTTAATTTAGGACTCAACAGCAAGGTTACTGATAAGCTGACCCTTCAAACGAACATCAACTATACCCATGAGGAAAATAAAAATCCTCCGCTCGTGGGTGCTCAAGGCATTGGGTATTCCAGTTTCCTTCACCGGGTACCATTAACTATTGCGATCGAAACATTGAAGACAAGTGTAGTGGGTCCAGATGGCAGCTTACTTTCAACCAACCCTTTTAATGCCCTGTTGACTAACCCGTATTATCTCATCGGGCGAATGTTCAATATTACCAAGAGAGATCGCGTGTTAGGTACAGCTTCCCTCAGGTATGATTTCACCAAGTGGCTATATGTACAGGGTCGTGTAAATGCAGATTTCGGATACAACAATAACGAAGCCAATTTGCCACATGGTGTAGGGGTTCCACTGCGTAATACAGCCAACACAGGCTGGGTGGGAACTTACAACGTGAACACGAGCTACAACCAACAGGTGAATATGGACTTCCTGATAGGAACAAACCATACCCTTGGCGATTTTTCAATTGACGCAAGCTTTGGCGGTAACAGGTATACAGTTGACAATAAAAATACTAGCCAGGGTGTAACGGACTTTGTGTTTAAAGACATTTATAGCATAGCCAATGGTATCACCAAAACTCAGGATTACCGCATTAGCCGTTCTCAGATAAACTCATTATACGCCTTTGCAGACTTTGGTTATAAAAATCTGGTGTTCCTGAATTTTACAGATCGCGTTGACTATTTTTCAGTTCTTACGCCACCAAGTTCAATAGTTGCTAACCCGAAAAACTATTTCAACTATGCTTCTGTGGGAACAAGCTTCGTTTTCTCTGAAGTGCTGCCGAATATCTCGTGGTTGGATTATGGTAAGTTGAGAGCAACGTATGCCACCACAGGGAATGCAAACGGCATTAGCCCCTATAGCAGTCAATTGACGTACGCTCTCGCTCAACAGCAGTTCGGTCCTTATCCAATCGTAACCATTGCAAACGGAAGTAATCCAAATCCATACTTACAACCTTACAAGCTTGGTGAAATGGAAATAGGCATGGAATTGAAAACCTTCCATAGTCGATTAAATTTTGACATTGCCGTTTACGACAAGAGAACTACGGATCAGATTTTACCTGTTGATTTAACACCTGCTTCGGGATATGGCAGTATGAATGTCAACATCGCAAAGCTGAAAAACACGGGTATTGAAGTTTTGGTTGATGCAACTCCGTATAAAACTTCAAACTTTGGCTGGAACGTATCGGTAAACGGGGCTTATAATACATCAGAGGTATTGGCGCTGAATCCGGGGCAAAGTCGTCAGCTGGTCGTGTATTTTAATGGCACAGGAAATGAGTTCCTCGGATCTTTGGTGTATGATGTCGGCAAAGAGATGAACCAATTGACAGCAAAAACTTATCTGCGCAATGATAAGGGAGAGGTAGTGCTCAATAGCCAGGGGAAACTTCAGGCGTCAGCAAGCGAGGTGAATTTTGGCAGCGCCAATCCAAATGTAACAGGTGGAATTACAAACACTTTCCAATATAAGAAGCTGAGCTTACTCGTCCATTTTGATGGGAAATTTGGAGGCAAGGTGTTTTCGTCAACAGCATTAAACGGACTAAGATCAGGTATGAGCCAGGAATCTTTGGTAGGTCGTACAGGTGTTGTTTTCGATGGTGTGATGGCTGACGGAAGTAAGAATACCATTGCGGTTGCTCCGCAGATATTCTATGCTGATTACCGTACGCTGCAAATAGCAGATCCGTTTGTTTTTAGCAGTGACTTTATCAAGTTAAGAAATATCACACTTACGTATGACTTCACCAGTTTAATGGTTTCTAAAACAAAGTTCGTTAAAGGGCTATCGTTATCGGCTACTTGCCGAAATGCAGCAGTACTTCTGAAACACATACCGAATGTTGATCCTGAAGCGTTCGCATCATCAAGTGACAGCCGTCTGGGGTATGAGCAACATACAGAGCCGACTACCCGCACGTTTGGATTTAACTTAAACGCAAAATTCTAAATCATATAGAGTTATGAAAAAAAATATTTTTTTTATCGTCCCCCTCATTGCAGTGCTTTGCTGCGTGAGTTGCACAGACGGGTTTGAAGAAAAAAACAAAGACCCTTATGCCATTACAAAAGTTGATCCGGCGTTGTTATTTACGTCAGCCCAACGGGGAATGAATGTTAGCAACTGGGATGGAGAACAAACCATCGTACAACAATATATGAATGCGTATAACTCAGGCGCTACAGCCGGGTTTCAATTTAATGAGGACATCGATGGTTATAACAGCCCACGTTGGGCAACGTATACAAATACGATCAAACCTTTGGTACACATCCTCAATCTTATTAAAGATGACCCTGCTACTAAAAACCTGTCAAGCATGGTGCGCATATGGAAAGCTTATGCTTTTATGACCCTTGTTGACACGTACGGTGATGTCCCTTACAGCGAAGCAGGAAGAGGATACGAGGAATGGGGAGGTATAAACTATCCCAAGTATGATAAGATGGCCGACATCTATGCTGACCTTTACAACGAACTTAAAACGGCAACGGCGGCTCTGTCGACTTCAAATGAGTATGTGACGAGTGACTTATTTTTTGGTGGTGCAGCAACATCATCCCCGGCTTTAATCGCGGGCCAGGTAGCACGCTGGAAAAAAATCGGCTACTCTTTAATGTTGCGTTTAGGTATGCGTTACTCAAAACTTGATCCAACAAAAGCTGCAAGCATTGCACAAGAAGCATTTACGGGAGGTGTAATTCTGTCCAACAGCGATAATGTTGTGGTTAATTTATATAGTAGCGCAGTTCCTAATGGTTTTTCTAACCTGCAGCGTACGGTTAGCCCCTATTTTTATTATTTAGCTGAGCCTTTTGTTAACCAGTTAAAAAGCACAGCTGATCCCCGGTTGCATTATATTGGAGCCAGCTATGCCAGACCTGAATCGCTTACTTCCACACGCGACACCACAACGGCTAATCAGTATGGATTTCCTGTGGGATACGACCAGGTAAGCGTTACAAAATACCCGGGATACAGAGGTACTAAAGGCGGAGGACAAAACTACACGCAGCTTAATTATGAGGTAGTTGCCAATATTCTTACTCCTGTTTTCTATGTAACTAATTCGCAAACTCAACTTTTATTGGCCGAAGCTAAATTCAGAGGTTGGATTACAGGCGGCTTAACAGCTCAGCAATATTATGAAGCTGGCATTAAAGCCTCCATGGATGAATATTCTTTATTTCCAGGTACATTTAGTCCCGCAGTTTCCGACGTGAAAAAAAACAACTACGTGAATCACCCTTTGGTTGCTTATAATGCTGCGAATGCACTAAGGCTTATCAATACACAATACTGGATCTCCTCGATCAACAACGGTGCTGAAGGTTTTGCAAATTGGAGAAGAAGCGGGTTCCCGGTATTGCAACCTAACATGTACAACAATAACTTAAATGGGGGCTTTACAAGACGTATGGCTTATCCAAATGCTGAGTTATCCCAAAACGCTGACAACTATAATGCAGCAGTTGCGAGCATGGGCGGCGATGGATTAACACAACGTGTGTTCTGGGACATCCCGTAATGTAATTTATAAACAGTTTAATGACTCGCTATTTAAGTGTTGCCCTAAGGATAGAAGCCCCGGTGAGAGCCGGGGTTTTTGTTTGAGCGCAGGGATGTTCTGAGCAGACGACTTTCGATGAAGCCTACCGGATTACCCAGTATAAGTTAATTTATTTATACTTTAATTCCCGGGACCGGACACCTTAGCGCACAACCGTACGGTGGATGATAGGTCAAAACGAATAATTGAAGCACTTTGTCGATGGCATGCGCTTTGACTAACGAGAGCGTAAACCGGACATCATGATCAAAAATTACCTACTGCTTTTTGCCCGCAACCTTCAGAGACAAAAGCTGTTTTCGGTAATTAACCTGTTGGGCCTTACCGTAAGCCTTGCCAGTACGTTGATGATCTACCTGTACATAGCGCATGAATTCAGTTATGATAATTTTCATGCCTATACCGACAGGCTCTACCGTGTAAACCAGACGTTCATCTGGTCTGAAGACAGCAATTCACAATTTTCGCGCACAGGCCCCGGCGTGGCTCATGCATTGAAAGAAGAATTGCCTGAAGTGGAACTCGTATCCAGCTTCTTCATCCCCGGTGACCTTATTTTCACGCACGTAAAGCCTTCGGATGAAGTGATCACTTTTGAAGAAACTAAGGTGCTGGCCGCCGACTCTAATTTTTTTGAAGTATTTAATTTTCCTATGATCCAGGGAGAAGAGTCGGACTTCCGGCGATCCAATACCGTAATCATGACCAGGTCAACAGCCAAAAAATATTTTGGCGTTGAAGATCCGCTGGGAAAAATAGTGACGATAGGCGCATTAACCGGAGGACAGGGACCAGCTTACGAGGTTGCGGGTATTATTGATGATGTACCCGATAATTCAACGATGCAATTTGATGTACTGCTTTCCATGAAAAGCTTTCCGGTAATCGAGCGCCTTCACGGAAGCTGGGTCTGGACTCAACTCGAGACATTTGTGCTGCTCAAACCCAATACCGATATCAATGCCGTAAGAGAAAAATTAAAAACAATTCCGCGTAAGCGTGCAGACGAAAGTATTAAAGCCGCCATGGGGCTCACATACGATGAGTATATTAAATCAGGGAGGAGATGGGAATTGTTTTTTCAACCGATTACCTCCCTGCATTTACCGGATCAGCCTGTCGAAGGATCTTTCCCTGATGTAGGCAACCGCAAGATCTTGTATTCTTTTATCGGAGCTGCACTATTCATTGTATTGTTGTCGTGCATTAATTTTATGAACCTCTCAGCGGCCCAGTTTACCAGGAGAATCAAAGAAGCCAGCATCCGTAAGATCCTTGGGCTAGGAAAAAAAGAATTGAGGGTGAGCTATTTCGTCGAAGCACTCATGTTTTGCTGTATCGCTCTCTTCACTGCTGTTGCCCTGGCGCAGATCGTACTGCCAGGTTTTAATCTCATCACCGGAAAGCACCTGTCGCTTTCACTTTATGATGTACGGGGATTGCTGGGATTGGGTGCGCTTGCGCTGATCATGGCCATTATCTCCAGCAGTTATCCGGCACTATTTCTTTCTTCTTTCAATCCAGTAAATGCGATCAAAGGCAGATCAAAAACCGGTCATGAAGGAAAAGGTTTTCGCAACGGGCTTGTTGTTTTTCAATTCAGCGTGTCCATCATACTCATCATCTGTACGGCCATTGTATTTCAGCAGTTGAACTATGTTTCGGAAAAAGATCTTGGCTTCGATAAAGAAAATGTAGTCGTGTTGCATCATGTGGAAGCGGTGAAAAATGGAGAAACGCTCACCACGGCGATAGAGAACGTTCCGGGTGCGTTGCGGGCATCCTGGTGTACCTCTGCGCCTCCCCGGATTTTTGGAGGAGATACATTTTCGGCCCAGGGTACAGACAACATGAAATTCCCTCTTAATTATACGATGGCAGATGAGAATTATATTCCAACTCTTGGTATAAAGCTGCGGTACGGAAGAAATTTCCAGCTTGGAAATCCTGGCGATTCTATGAGGATCATTCTCAACGAAAGCGCCGTGACCCGGATTGGATGGACACTGGATGAAACCGTGATCGGCAAGCGGGTCATGTATCCGAACAGCGGCAATGACGAGGTTGGCTTTGAAGTGATCGGTGTAACTGAAGATTTTAATTACTGGACAATCTCTTCACCCATAGAACCGTTGGGCATCTTCAATACCAGGAATAAGTACATCGAAGACGGAAATAAAAATTACATCGTCGTAAAGATAAAGCCGCAGACTGTGGGTGACTGGCAATCCACCCTGACGGGATTGGAGGGGGCATGGAAGACATACGCAGGAGATACGCCATTCCAGTATTCGTTTGTCGATGAAAATTTCGCGAAGACATTTTCAACACAACAACAATTTGGCAAAGTGCTTGTAGTTATGGCTGCACTTGCTATCCTGATAGCCAGCCTTGGATTACTGGGGATAATCATTTATTCCCTTGAGCATCGTACTAAAGAAATCGGTATCCGTAAAGTTTCAGGCGCATCCGTTTATAGTATTCTTGTCCTGATCTCCAAAGGGTATACACGTCTGATCATGATTGCATTTTTGATCGGAGCACCTTTTGCTTATTATCTGATGCATTTCTGGTTGATGGATTTCGCCTATGCCATAAAACCGTCTTTGTGGATTGCTGTTTTGGCTGGTGGAGCCACCGTATTGCTGGCAGTAATGATTACAAGCTACCATTCCCTCAAAGCGGCATTGGCAAATCCGGTTGATGTGCTGAAAGATGAATAACTTTGAATGCTTTAAATTTTAGGTTTCCAGATTAAGATGGGTTATTCAATCTCAAATTTGAAATTTATTCCTTTCTTGCGACACTTTTTTAACACGGATGCTAAACATCGCATTGCTTACCTGCCAGCGGCTGCCTGACCTTTTTGAAACGGATCGTACGCTTATTCCTCTCTTTGAACGGCATGGCATCCATGCTGAAGCAGCGATCTGGAATGATTCGCTCATAGATTGGAAAAAGTATGATGCGCTGGTCATACGCAATACATGGGACTACTACACGCAAAGTGATGTTTTTATTACCTGGCTGAAACGTATGCGCGCCAGCAATATCCCAATGCTCAATCCTGCCGATGTTGTGTTGCAGAACATTCATAAATTCTATCTCCGTGATTTTGAAAATAATGACATCCGGATCATTCCAACAATTTTCTCTGATTGTCGTGAGCCTGTTCGTCTCGAAGAATTGAAACACAAGGAGTGGGAAACCGTGGTGATCAAGCCCGCGATTTCTGCAGGATCTTATCAAACAAATGTCCATCCGGTAACTGAACTTACTCAGCAGACGCTCGATGTGCTTTTATCTGGAAGCGATAAGCTCATTCAACCCTTTCTTGCCGAAATTAAGGAGGGCGAGTTATCAATGATCTTTTTCAGAGGTAGATTCTCTCACGCTGTTATAAAAAAACCGAAGGATGGAGACTTTCGGGTACAACGCCAGTATGGTGGCCGGTACACGTTGTTTCATCCTGATCCTTCTTTGTTACGGGTAGCAGAAAAAATAGTGTCGCAGATTTCTCAGCAATTACTTTATGCCCGCGTCGATGGAGTTATGATTGATAATGAATTTCATCTGATGGAGCTTGAACTCATTGAACCAGACCTCTATTTCGAATTTGACGAAGCCATCAAGCTACGCTTTGTGGAGGCTGTGATGCAGTTCCTGAAAAAGTAAGAATTTGAAAATTTCGAATTGGAGTGTCCCCGTCACGTTTCGACAGGCTCCTTTAGACTTGTATTATCTTTATAGATGATAGACTGAGAAAAGGAGAAAGGTAAACTAAGACAGGCTCCGAGTAAGACTCATACGTTGATTTAGACCTTTCTCCCTTTTCATCAAGTTCCTCAAATAGAAATTTGGGTTCGCGGCCCATTATTAAGGAGTTGAGTGCCTTGATGATTTTCTCAATCAGTAAACCTAAACACTAATTTATGGAAAAGACATTTATTGGCATTGATGTAAGCAGCAATCGTTTGGACATTTGCGTGTTCAGTCAGGGAGAAAGGCATTCATTTGTCATCAAAAACGCTATTCAGTCCATTACCCGATTTTTTAAAAAGCATAATTCAGAAACCGTGTTTGTAGCTATGGAAAACACGGGGCGTTATAATTGGTCATTGTATGAAGCGTTATCTTCTTTCAAGGGGCACATCTACGTAATTTCTCCCCTTCATATGAAAAGATCAATGGGGTTGATACGAGGTAAAAACGATAAGGTTGATGCCATTAGAATCGTTGATTTTATTCAGAAGAATTATGAACAGCTTACAGAATGGAGACCACTTCCTGTGGCTATTGAAAATATTAAAGTGCTGCTTTCTGAAAGGAATTTACGCATCTCCCAAAAGAAGCAGATGGATCAGCAGCTTAGCTATTATGGTTTATTGAAGAACACCGGATTAGATAAGGAGTTACTGAAACTAAACCGCCAGATGATCAAAACTCTAAAAGCGCAAATTGAGTTGCTGGAGAAAAAAATCAATGAGATCATCAATACGGATGAGAGCTTATCAGTTCTGGCTAAACTAATTTCCTCCGTACCTGGTGTTGGAAAAGTATTGACATGGACACTAATATCAGCAACAGAAGGCTTCCAGAAGATTACAGAAGCCAGAAAGCTTGCGTGTTTTTGTGGCGTTGTGCCTTTTGAACATCAATCTGGAACATCGGTACGTGGCCGAACAAGAGTTTCTTCATTTGCTGACAAACGCCTAAAAACAATTCTTCACATGGCAGCCATGAGAGCAGTAAGGCTCAAAAATGAACTACAGGTGTACTACAATCGAAAGGTAAAAGAAGGAAAAAACAAAATGGCTGTTCTAAACGCTGTGAGAAATAAAATCATCCATAGGGTCTTTGCTGTCATCAAACAGCAAAGACCTTATCAAATGGATTTGGCTTTGTCATAGAAATCAACATGACAAGGAGAGACGTGTCATGCTGAGGCCCACCCACACGAAATGATAAACGTGACATGGGAAAGGGCATGGAGTATCCCCGGTTATGTTTCGAATGACTCAACATGACAACGTTACTCCACCTTCGTATTGCTTACGAACGCAATATATTTTCCGTCGGGAGACCATGAGGGAGTGTTGATCGTACCCTGGCCGCCGTACACATAAGCGATGGTTTGTGGGATGCCGCCGCTCACAGGCATTAAACGCAGGTAAACTTTTTTATAAAACGGATGCTCAGTAGGATTGATGTCTTTCGGGAATGAAATGTACACGATCTGTTTTCCATCGGGAGAGAAATGCGGAAACCAGTCGTTGAATTCATCAAAGGTAACTTGCTCCTGAGCAGTGCCGTCAATCTTCATTTTCCACAGTTTCATCGTACCCGTGCGCACCGAATTGAAATAAACATATTTTCCATCCGGACTGACTTCCGGTCCATCATCCAGCGTAGGTGTATTGGTAAGCGCGGTTTCTTTTTTCGTGGCAATGTCTACCGACCAGATGTCATACTGGTTGTTGCGCTGGCCAGTGAAGATCAGTTTTTTGCCGTCGGGTGTCCAGCTGTGAAAATAAGAATGCCCCTGGTCTGTCGGTGTGATCTGCGTGGGATTGTCGGAACCGGTGATCGGCATAATAAAAATAGTAGAAGCTCTTTTTTCTCCTGTGTTGCTGCTGAGACCTATCATTTTTCCATCAAATGAGAGTACGTGATCATTGTTGTTGTTTTTTACAGGGCCTGTGTTGAGCACTTCAATTTTTCCGTCTGCGATGGTGAACCGGTAAATCAATCCATCACTATTGTAAATAAGATACTTGCCATCACTTGTCCAGTTTGGCGCCTGAAGGGAGTTGGTAGCGGTGTGTACAATTTTTCGAAGGCCCGTTTTTATATCCATGATCTCGATATGACTGCCGATGTAATCGCGGTAAGGCCGGAAGTTAGCGGCAGCGGGAATCGTGATTCTCACATTACTGAATACAGCCTTCTCCACAACTTTTTCTTCGTGAGAGCAAAGGAAAAGTCCCGCAAACACCTCATCATTTAATGCCAGCTCTTTCGATACCGATTTATAATTTTCTCCCTGGGTAGCAGCGGAAAAAGTAAACGTGTTGCCTACACGCTGGAACTCAATGGCGACAGGATGATACACAGACAACTCCACCTGTTCTGAGATTGCGCCTGTAGTAGGGCGGTACTGAAGGGAAGTCAATACATCGCCATGTACAGCAGCGTCTGCATAGGCTGAGCCAGCATCAAGGGTGTTGCGTGCAATAATGCCGATTTTACGGTGAGCATTGGTGCCCTCGCCGATAAATTTTACGTTGGCGCTGATGATGAAATCTCCTTTAATTTTTTTCCACAGGAAATTAAACTGATCGGAACTAGCCCACATGTTGATGCCGGCGCCTTCCATGGTATACTCCTGCGTAGTCGCGTTGTATGTTGCCTTGCCTGTTATGGCTGGGTTTCCTACATCGGTGCGTTCATCGAACATGCCAATCTTGCTTAATTTCTGAGCGAAGGTTGTGCTTGAAAAAAAGCTAAATACGGCAAGGAGAAGGATATGGCTGAGCTTCATGGCAATGGGGTTGGTACTCAGTAAAATTATATTTTTTTTAAATCTTGAATGTCACGGAGTGCTGTCTGTAACACGGAAGGCAGTTAACAGGTTTGTGTGGCAGAATTGATGGCGCAAACGTGGGTTTAAACTCTCTGACACGAGTGTTCTGCTTGCCCATAGTGTATAATTCAATTTGGTTAAGTGCGGCAGATCACGGAAATTCAACCCGTCACCAACGTACCTTGCCGTGAAAAACTTCATCCGAGTATTGCCCCTCTTATTTATATTGTTAACTCAAGTTAATTTATCGTATGCACAAAAAAACAAGATCATGAATTTAGTATTAGGTACGTTTTACGAGGATGGAGGATTACAGGTGTACGAATTCAACACCGAAACCGGAGATGTACAGCTAAAGAATAAAATAAAAACCCCAGGTACCATTTTTGCGACGGCTTCAAAGGATAACAAATACATCTACACCGTGAGCCAGGAAAACGGCAAGGCGTTTGTAAACGCCTTCGGATTTAATCCTCAAACCGCCGAACTGAAGTTTCTGAACAAGGTGGACGCCAAAGGTTCTAATCCCAGCTACATCACGCTTGATGAAAAAGAAAAATATCTTTTCGTTCCCCACTTCAACACCGGAAACACAACAGTACTTCCTGTGCTGAACGATGGGATTGTTGGTGAAGTCATCCAGAACGTTCAGCATACAGGCAAAGGCCCTCACCCCACACGTCAGGACAGGGCCCGGGCTCACTCCACTGTTTTTACTCCCGACAACAAATACCTGATGGTAGGTGATCTCGGCATCGACAAGATTATGATGTATAAATTTGATCCGTCCAATGCAAAGGAACCGCTGTCGCCTGCGGCTGTGCCTTTTGTTGATGGGAAATCCGGAGGGGGAACACGTGTGATGGTTGTTCACCCGAATGAAAAATTCGTTTACAGCATTGAGGAAATCACTGCCGATGTAACGGCCTACTCTTACAAGGGCGGCGTGCTGACACTCTTGCAGACGATTACCATGATAAACCCCGAAACAGGAAATGTAGGATCAGCGGCAGATGTAAAGGTTTCTCCCGACGGTAAATTTTTATATGCTTCAAATCGTGGCGACGTAAATGAGTTGGTGGTGTTTGCCATTAATGGCAAAACCGGCAAACTTGAATTTAAGAGCAGGCAATCAACATTGGGCAGAACCCCTCGCTACATTGTGATTGATCCTTCAGGGAATTATGTTCTTGCCTCCAACCAAGGTCCTGGAAACGGGGGCAGGAGAGGCGGACCGGATGGAACGCCGCCGCCATCCCCGCCGCTTAGTTTGGTTAGCATCTTTAAACGCGATAAGGTCACAGGCCAACTGACGGACACAGGCAAGAAAATAGAGGCTATTCAGCCTGGATTCATGATGTTTGTACCCAAGTAAAGATTTTAAAAATCAGAGTAACCGGTCGGCGTCAGGAATGTGATGGTATTTTTTGACACGGTGTTTTGGTATTCCGGAAGTGCCTTGAGCTTCAGCCATTCCGGGTCTGCCTGGAAAGCTTTCCAGTGTTCCTCGCGGTCAGCCTTATTCTGAAAGGAAGTCATGTACATCAGGTTCGGCATTTTGCTGCCAAAAAGAACCTCCCCATAAAATAGTGGGTTGAAATTCAGCCTTGTAAAAATGTCGAGCTCAGAGCCGTTTTCACTTCCATAATTAAACTGACGGATCTTGGCGGCGCCATATTTTTCGGAGGCACTTTCATAGCTGCGTAGTTCATACACCCGTTCAGTCTTATTGCTGGTGAGTTTTGGTACAGCAGGTTCAGGCATGCCCGGAAAAGCACGAAGCAAAATAGATTCAATGCGAACATATAGGGCATTATTGGAAGGAGTTTGTATAAAATCCTTGCCTGCTTCCGCATATTGAGTATCGGCTTGCAACTTTTTTGTCACTGATTCAACCTGTTCAAATTTGGAATAGGGAATGAATACATACACCCTGAGATCGACTGTATCGATCTCAATCAATTTAAACACGCCCACCTGTTTAACACCTGCGCGATGTAATGCTGGTACATAAGCATTTTGCAGATAGGTATCCAATTGTGTTTCCTGAGCTTTGTTTTTCAGGTGATAGATTTTAAGCTGATAATAGTTCTGTGGGACATCTTTGCTAAGTAGTGTGTGGGAGCAAAGAATAGCAACGACAAGGAGAATTTTTTTCATTCTTATTTGTAATTATTGAAGATGTTTAGCAATCAATTTTTTTAATACATCCGCCTCGTCAGACGCTGGTGATATTGCTGCATTTACGTGCAACATAAGATCAAAGAGTGCCTCTTGCCGGTATCCGAGCCTGGCACTAATTCTGGCGCAGTATTGAATTTCCTTTTTATATAAACGCTCGTCTATTTTCATTAGCTGAACGAGACTAAAAATATATTGAAACTTTTCCTCCTGGGTAAGTTGTGTGGGCACAATGATCGCGTGATCCTGATGAAACAAAGGAGCAATTACCGCCTCCGAAATGTCATTCGCCTTACCAATCGTATAGATATAGGCGCGTTCTTTTTCAGCAACTTCTCCGTCTATGCGCGCGAGGTTAATGAGGAGTTTGATTTGTGACAGTTTTGGTGTGCTCATGGTAGTAGAAAATCAAATAAAATCCATTCGATTTAAAAAGCAATTGAAATGAATTACATTACAACAATAGTAAAAAATCTTCTATGAATTTTCTGGCCCATCTTTATCTCTCCGGAGACAATGACCATATCAAGTTGGGCAACTTTATAGGTGACTTTGTGAAAGGCAGGAATTTAAATGAACAATTTCCCTCGGGGATTGCCCGGGGTGTCCGTCTTCACCGGGCCATTGATGAGTTTACGGATTCGCATCCCATTGTAAAAAAAAGCAAAGACCGATTAAAGCCCGTCTATCGTCATTACGCCCCTGTGATTGTGGATGTTTTCTACGATCATTTTCTGGCAAGGAACTGGACCACATATAGTGATGTAGCATTGGCCGACTATGCAGAAAACACATATGCCCTGGTGAGAAAAAATAAAGAAATTCTGCCGGAGCGATTCATGACCATGGTGAACTACATGATGCAGGGAAACTGGCTCATTCATTATGCAGAGACGGAAGGAATTCGCCAGTCGCTGAGTGGCATGGCCCGGAGATCGCGATTTGATTCTAAAATGGATCAATCCATCAATGAACTGCTTGCTTACTATCGGGAATTTGAAAGTGAGTTTTCAGAATTTTTCCCCGTATTGAAAACCTATACCGAGGTGTGGCTGGAATCCAATCCTGAGTAGGAGCCTTCTGTAATTTATCTGGTTCACATCGTACTACTTTTAGTAAAAAAACAAGTACTTGCGGCTTCAACATCAGCTATGGTTAACGATCCAGAACTTAACGGAAAATATTTAGGTACGATCAGCAGCGACTTTATTAAAGTGGCTGACACCCTAAAGGAGGCTTCGTATCAAATACGGAAAGCGGGTTTTGCGTATCCGATTTTTCCGATATCAAAAGAAGAAATTCCGATAGGTCAGTTATTGATCTCCCGTAATAATCTGGATGCGGAGTGGTTTTATAATGCATCGTTTATGGATGAGTTTGTACAACGCGATCTCATTGCACAAGACAAACAAGCTGACTTTATTACGGCCTATAAAGACCCTGATGAGTTTTGTTGTCTCTTCGTGGTCGATGAAGCGTTTACCAACTTTGTGTTTATCCCGTATCCCGAAGATTAATTCCGGAGGTGATTCCAGCCTTGGGCCGTAAGGGGTACAACTCTTTCCTGTTTGGTGATCATCACATTCTGTTTAGCATTGTCATGGATGTGCCCAATGAAATGGATGTCGGGATGATTTTTTAATTTTTCAAAGTCAGCGAGATTAATGGTAAAGAGGAGTTCATAATCTTCCCCGCCATTTAGCGCGCACACAAAAGGATCCAACTTGAATTCCATCGCGGTTTCAAAAGCAGCGCTGTCAATCGGTATTTTATCTTCAAAAATTTTAACGCCTACACCCGAGCTTTCGCTGATATGAATAAGTTCTGAGGCAAGACCATCAGAAATATCGATCATAGAAGTGGGAATGATCTTTAATTCTGCAAGTTCGTGAATGATATCCATGCGAGCTTTGGGCTTAAGCTGCCTGCCTACAACGTATTCATACCTTTCAAGTTGAGGTTCCATTTCAGGATTGGTTAGAAATACCTGTTTTTCTCTCTCCAATACTTGTAGGCCCAGATATGCTCCTCCAAGATCACCCGTTACGCAAATGATATCGTTATTTTTTGCACCACTGCGATAGGCGATGTTTCCTTTTTTTGCTTTGCCGATAATACTGATAGAAATAACCAACCCGGAAGCCGATGAGGTTGTATCACCTCCTACAAGGTCGACACCATAGTCTTCGCAAGCTGCCCGGATTCCGCTGTACAAGGCATCTATGGCTTCGATCGAAAAGCGATTGCTGAGACCCAGCCCGATTACAATTTGTTCTGGTATACCGTTCATGGCGGCAATGTCGGATACATTCACCGCTACGGCCTTGTACCCCAGATGTTGAAGGGGAACATAAGAGAGGTCAAAGTGAATTCCTTCTGTCAGCATGTCGGTAGAAAGAAGAATGCTTTGTTCGCCACCCTCAATTACCGCGGCATCGTCACCAATGCCTTTTAACGAAGAGGCATTTTGTAATGAAATCTGTTGTTGAATGCGGTTAATAAGGCCAAATTCGCCTAAAGATGATATTTCTGATCGCTCGTTTGCCATATGGAATGTTCGTTCGGCGTTTGCCTGGGTATTTGATCCGGCAAAAGTAAATCAATATCCGGATATTGATTGTCTAGGTGCAGCAATCCCTGTATCTATGTAGTCGCTATGAAAGTAATTGTGGTTTTTATTCTCGTTTTTCTAATCAGCGCCTGTGGCCCAAAGGCATATTATAAAACCAGCGAAGGGAAGAAAAAGCAGAAATATTACAACGACATTCAGTATGGTGGGGATCCTCACCCCAAAAAGAAATTTTAAGAACGTAACCTTACAAATCGAGAATTAAGGGAAATTAATTCGGAAAGCATGCTTAGCCAGCAGTCGACAAGCTGATTTATTTAGATCTCCGACAATTAACGCATGTGCTTCATTTTGATCAATCGGATCACATTGACAATCGAGGCCAATTGCCCTGACAGATGAAACCTTGACCGCATAAAGTCTAAAACTCAACCTGTCTACAATAGCTCTATCATATGTTGTTAATCTTGATATGTCGACCGAAATACCATTTTCGGGCACACCATTTATTTTGCGAGGAGTAAAGGCGAAGGAAGTAATTGTAAGATCAGGTCGAATATAATTCGGATCTGTGAATCTTACCCTTCTAAGAAGATCGTCGGTCTCTAAAATATCAATTTGATTATCAGCCGTTGATAAACTCCAAAAGTTCGGAATAATTTTTTTCCACAGTTCCTTCCAAAATATTTTCATTACCTCTATGTAAGATTAGTTCTGTTGAATCTCCTGCAGTAAAGTAAATAGCAGCTTCTTTCTCTCCCTTTTTAAATTCAACAACAACTTCTCCATTCGGTCCCGGGGCAACAAAGTATAGAGGTAAAGAATTACGATCGGCTTTTTTAATAAGTTCAATAGCCTGTTCAATAACATCTACTTCTGGAGGTAACGCGCCATAACTATCCCAATTAGCTCCCAGTTCTTTATAGGAATTTAATTTTGAAATAAAAGTAGCCGCTTTAGCCGAAACAGAAGGAACAAATTCAATAAGGACCGCTGTACTGTTATCCCAAACTGATCTTTCACGCCAAAGCTGACCTTCAGAAAAAACTGATCTTTCAGGCATTGAAATACATATCGCAGATGATGCTTCTGAAGCACTAATCTGTGGGTTAATTTCTAGCATCATTCTATTTAAAAGTTTCATAAAAAACTGGCTTTGTCAAATTCTTGAAAGAATCGGAAGTAATACCATGAGCAAGATCAAGCCATTCAAGTAATGTTTTCTTGTCGAACTTATCATTTTTAAAAACCGCAGTTTGCCATATCAATGCATCTTGATCAGTATAACGATATTTTCCACTCGACATAGTAAAATGAAGGGTTGACTTATCTTCTAGTTCGAAAAGTTGATCAAATTGTATGCCCTTTAAATTGCCCTTGTGTATCGTGTTTAAAAAGGAAAAATTGAAATTCTCAGCAATGAACTCCTGCCATTTTCCATCAAACCCGTAATCCTTGAGTTTCACGGAATCGATATATCTAAGGTTTGCAAAATTAAGCTTTATTTTGCCATCATAAGCTTTATAAATCCACTCAAGACCCTCTTTGATTAACGGAAGATAAGTATTCTGCCAATCATAATTCAAATCAGTATCATTGATAGTGAAGATTCCGGGTCCTAATTGGATTACAGGCCATGTATTTTCAGGGCCTGTCCAATATTGATGAATGGCTTGATATTGTAAAACTAAATCGGGGAAATTAAGGGGCAATTTCCTAACATGGTGAGGAAATCTCGACTTAACTATGCTTTCAAGTTTTCCTTGAGCCATAGAGAATCCAATATCCAGCATTTGATTTGTCCCAGGGTCAATATCTAGCTCCCACCGAATTTCGAAAATAGCCTCTTGAAGGGGAGCCCTAGCCAGTTTGGTCATAAAGTCAAAAGTAACAATAAATTAAAAACATCAGTTCAATGTTTAAGCCAACTTACTTTTCTCTTGGCAAAGCTCTATAAGCACCCCATTCGTAGTCTTTGGATGCAGGAAGCAAATCAATTTATTATCGGCACCAGTTTTCGGTTCGGTGCTGAGAGGTGAAAAACCTTTTTGAGAGTATTCGATGATGCTTTCTTCGATATCATTTACCGCAAAGGCAAGATGATGAATACCTTCACCTTTTTTTTCGATGAACTTTGCGATGGGTGAATCCACCGCAGTGGCCTCAAGCAATTCAATTTTTACACCGCCGACATTGAAGAAAGAAGTTCGAACACCTTCCGATGCTACTTCTTCGATTTTATAAGGCTGTTGGCCCAGCAAGTGTGCGAACAATGCGTTTGACTTTTCAAGGTCTTTGACGGCAATACCAATGTGCTCCAGTTTCTCCATATCAATGAATTGGCCTGATTTTTATACTTTTGACCTTAAATGGTCACGAGTTCAATTTAGGCGAATCGTAAAATTAAACTTTGGCCATTCCATGTGACTATGAATAAAGATCAAAAACACATGAAATTGGAAACTTTTACGGGCTTCCGGAAGTTTTACAGTCAGAAATAACAAAGGATATGATCAGCGTAACCGAAAAAGCCAAGGAAAGAATTGCCAGCCTGCGTGTGGAAGAAAATCGTGGAACGGATCACAATATCCGTGTTTCTGTAAAAGGCGGTGGCTGCTCGGGCTTGATGTACGACCTGGGGTTTGATGATAAGATCAGCGCGGCCGATCAGGTGTTTGAAGACAAAGGCATTAAGATTTTAGTGGATAAGAAAAGCCTGCTTTACTTGTTAGGGACAACACTCGATTTTACGGATGGACTGAACGGAAAGGGATTTCAGTTTATCAATCCGAATGCTTCGCGTACGTGCGGATGTGGGGAGAGCTTTTCGGTTTAACTTAATTTATAAGTCAAAGTTAACCGGCAAAATGTAGCGGACTTTAACGGCCACTCCTCTTTGCTGCCCAGGATTCCAACCTGGCATCAGTTTTAAAACTCTAAGCGCTTCGTTATCCAGTATCGCATGCACACCCTTCGCGATTTCAAAATCGCCTGGTGTCCCATCCTTGTCGATAACGAAAGAGATAAAAACTTTTCCTTCAATTCCACCCCTTCTTGCGTCAGAAGGATAGTGCATGTTTTTTTGAAGAAACTTTGCCAACGCATTTAGGCCGCCCTTGTAGGTAGGAGCTTCCTCGAGAGATTTGTAAGGCACTTCAGTTTGATTCAAAAATCGTTTGCCTTCTATAAATTTCCCTTTTGAATAGGTCTCTTTAAAGGAAAGCGTATCATGAATGAAACCAAACCATATCGAATCCTTTAGGCCATCTACCACTTTTCCCTTTTCATTTAATCCGTGTTCTATACCGGCTTTTAAAATACAATCACACAGGCCATTTCCTTCACTCACGAATTTTATCCCGATCGGATTCCAATAGCTAATAATATTGAAACCGGAGTTTGCGTCAGTGGAATACCTAATCACGTAATGTGGCTTACCCGACTCATAATAGGCACTCGAGGTTTGAGCTCGAACGTTGTTAAGAAAAAAAGCCTTTTCTCTAAGCTTTCCGTTTGGATGGAATTCGTAATAGACACCTTGCCGCATTCCATTTTCTTCAAAAATCACCAACGATCTCAAACTATTGGTAGCGACATAATAGGTCTTCACGGTGTCTATGTATTGATAATTATATTTGATCGCTGCCGGAGAAACTTCAACGTTTTTCTTAAGAACATCGATTAAGCGAGGAATTTTGACCCCCACTTCATAATAGAAACTTTTTTCCTTTTCAACGACATGGCCTTCCTCATTGTAATATTCGATCACCTGAACCTGGGTGAAGGCAACAAAATGAGAAAAGAGAACAAAAACGGTTAAGATTGGAATCTTCATTGATATATCTTAATTCATCAACTCCTCAATCTCCTCAGTTTCAATCGGAATAGTTTTCATCAAATCAAAGTTGGATTTTTTTCCAATGACGATATTATTCTCAATCCGTACTCCCATTTTTTCCTCTTTGATGTAAATGCCGGGCTCGATGGTCCATACCGAACCTTCCTGAACTTTATCGTGCATGTTGCCCACATCGTGTACGTCAAGACCCAACATGTGTGAGGTGCCGTGATAAAAATATTTTCTGAAGGCCGGGCTTTCAGGTTTTTGGTTTTTGATGTCGGTTTTGTCGATGAGTTTTAATTTCAACAGTTCACTCTCCATGAGTTTTTCAATCTCCTTCTGAAATTCAAAATAGATCACGCCTGGTTTCAGCATTTTAAATGCCTCGCGATGGATGCGCAGCACAGCATTATAAACATCTTTCTGCCGGGCAGTAAATTTTCCATTTACCGGAATTGTTCTTGTCAGGTCTGAATTGTAGTTGGCGTATTCGGCAGCAACATCGAGCAATAGAAGATCGCCCGCTTTGCAAGGTTTGTTATTTTCTATATAGTGAAGAATAACTGCATTTTCACCAGATGCAACGATGGGTGTGTAGGCAAATCCTCGTGATGACGATCGTACAAACTCATGAAGATATTCTGCTTCCACTTCATACTCCATAACGCCGGGCTTCAGAAACGTTAACACTCTCCGGAAACCTTTTTCTGTGATGCCGCATGCCTTTTGCATTAACTCAAGTTCACGTTTTTGTTTTATGCGCCTTAAGGCCCCCATGGTGGGAGCAATGCGGGAATAGGTATGTAAAGGAAACACAGATTTACACCACTCAATGAATCGAGCATCACTGGATTGTACCTGGATGTTTGAACGGTAATGTTCATTGGTGTTGAGATAAACATTTTCTACGTTGCCCATCACCATCATGTGGCGGAACAAGTTCTGGAATTCTGAAATCCACACCACCGTTTCTACTCCTGAAATTTCCGACGCTTCTTTTTTCGTCAGCTTGTGGCCCTCCCATTTCTCGCGAAGTTCATTAGGCTCAATCAGAAACAAGACTTCGCGGTATTTTTTGTCAGGAAAATCCGGACAGATCACCAGCCGGCTTTCTTCCTGATTGATACCACTGAGGTAAAACAGATCGCTGTTTTGCCGAAAGGGCATTGTACCATCGGCATTCGTGGGCATAACGTCATTTGAATTAAAGACCGTGATGGAATTGGGTTTTAATTCGTTGACTAACCGCTTGCGGTTGGTGATGAAAAGTTCTTTGCCGATAGATTCGTGCCTCATGATTGAAAGAAATTAATGAACAAAAATAAGCCTCTGATCAAATAGCACATGACCAGAGGCTTTATATATTTTATATAAATATCTTATGCGGCTTCGTCAGCCTCATCAGTTTCTACATAGTTGATGAGGACGAAGGTTACGAGTAACCCAGAAAAGGCTCCTTCAAACGCAACAATAAATCCTGACATGTAGGGATTGAGGTAATGACCCATCGTTAAAAAACTACCATTGCCTTCGTTGGCGACGATCGATTCTAATAACGTCGGATCAAGTTTCATATAAATAAACATGAAGACACCCAGGAGGATTGAACTAATTGCTCCGGCTGCCACACCTGTAGCAAGCGCGCGAAAATAATTCAGGTGATCGTGATGGGTTTGCTTAAATTTCTTTAGCGCGAAATAAATACCAGCAGCCTGAATGACTACATTAAACAAGCGCAGTTCCACAATGTAAGAAAGGCCGATGAGGTTCATGATCACGAAGTAAATGATCAGTGCTGCACCGGTTTTCAGACCGTAATTTTCATGTATGCGGTTCGGATTGGTGAATAAACTCATAGTGAAATGGGGTTAAGCGTCATCTCAATTTTTGTTTTTTTCGAGAGAATCACAATCTTTTCGTCTTCTTTATTTTTTGATTGCGCTATTATTGACCGGTAAAATGAACACAGATGACGGGAAAGGAGTTTTATTCAACACTTGATCAAGCGATGCCTCCTCAGGGTGCGAATATCTTTTTAAAGGCTTTGTGGTATGAGGCTAATGGGAATTGGAATGAGGCGCATGATCTCGTTCAGGACGAAGAGGGTATGGCAGGTGCGTGGATACATGCCTACCTTCACAGAAAAGAAGGAGATTTATCGAATGCCGGATATTGGTATCGCAAGGCAAATAAGAAGGTTCCGAATGTTTCGCTTCAGCAGGAATGGAAGGATCTCGTGGAGGAATTTTTGAAGCAGATTTAATTTTCTTCTTCGTGTTCGCGCGCTTTGATCGTTTTTTCTCTCCACAGTTTAAGTTCCTCTTTTCGCTGCTTCAATTCTTCTTCCGTAGGTTTATAATTGATCAGCGATTTAAGTTCTGGCTGTCCGGCATCGACCCATGCCGTAAACCATACATCGCCAATCATTTTTATGCTGGCCTTCATTTGACGCTCTACCATGCCGGATAACATGTGATGATATTCTGCGGCATATTTTGGGGAAACCACTTTTACGGTTTGCTTGCCCTTGGTTTCAAAATTGAATTTGTTGTTCCCGCTTTTTTTACTGAGTTGTTTTTCAAATTTCAAAACTGAGTCGAGCGCATGATTGGCTTGTGCAACGGCCCGCCAGGCGCGAAGCTGAATATTATCGACATGGCTTGCCTTCCCTACCAGGAAGTTATAATCATCAAAGAACAATTCCGGCAATCGTGACTCCCACAGCGCATGAATTCCGAGTTGATTGGTAAGCTGACCGTTATAATTTTTTGTTGTGTGAAGAGGAACGTTGGCATCGGCTACATAGTGCCCAAGTTCTGCAGAGACTGACAGGATTCTTTTAGGATCCCGGATCATAAATGCATCCTTGAGCCTGTAGTACATTCTCGTAATGTGCCAGGGCACAATGCCCCGTGAGCCCAACATATCTTCTCCATATTTCTTAACCGCATCATCCCAATAGCGAGGTAATTTGAAAATGGCACTATCACCATATTCATCAACATCAATGAAATGCCTTGCAGCTTCTTCAGGAACAGCGTAACGCCTGCGGTCGGGATTCACTGAGGCTTCCGTGAGATATTGAATGTTCTTTTTATAGAAGCCAATCATTTCGGGCGGCAATGTAAAAACAGCAAGCTGATTGATTTTTTCATGTCCAAAGAAGCCCCAACTGCTGTTGAGCATGAGAACACCAAATAAACCAATTTTCAGAAATCGTGGCATGGGCTTAACCTTCTATAAAGTTAAGCATCGGGGATAAAATTTTAAGTGTTCTGAGTCAGGCTTTAGACGGTAACAAAATGTGCAGAGAGGAGATTAATTGGGTATCGTCCATAAAAAACGCGAAAAAGGACAGAAAACCTTCCCGATAACCTCCAAATCGCATAAATTCATCATTATCACGGATCTGATGCTCTAAAACTGAATTCAGGGCCCTGATGAGGTTTTGTTTGACGGCCGATGAGCAAAAAATGAGGTTTCTGCCTTTAATTCGGGACAAGCCTTTGCAAATCTGATTATTGCCCGTATTTTTGCAGTCCCTTTTGAAAAAAGCATTATGGCAAATCATAAATCAGCAGAGAAAAGAATCCGGGCCAACGAGACGAAGCGCGTAAGAAACCGCTATCAAAACAAATCAACCCGCACTCAAATCAAGAAATTAGAGGCTACTACCACCAAGGCAGAAGCACAAACCCTTTTAAACGAGGTGAGTGCCATGATTGACAAGTTGGCCAAGAACAATATCATTCATTGGAAAAAGGCAGCCAATCAAAAGTCAAGATTGGCTAAACAAGTGAACGCACTTGCTTAACTAGCGGCGTTTAACAAGACTTTTTTAGTGCTCTCGTAAGAGATTAACTCGTTTTATTTTTCCCTTCCTTATCGTTTACCGGTGAGGAAGGGTTTTTTATTTTAGTCCCTTTTCTTTTTATTTTCGATAATATGAAAATGGAAGGGCAAAAGCCGCTGAATATCAAAAGTTGGTCGCCGGAAGACCGTCCTCGTGAAAAACTATTGCTCAAGGGAACAACTGCGTTGTCGGAGGCGGAGTTGCTCGCTATTTTAATTGGATCGGGCACAGCCAGGTTAAGTGCCGTTGAAGTAGGCAAGAAAATACTTCAGCACGGCGGAGGCAATCTCAACGAACTTGCGAGGCTCACGGTAAAAGATTTGATGAAAATAAAAGGGATTGGCGAGGCCAAAGCCATCACCATTGTGGCAGCCCTTGAATTGGGGAGAAGAAGAAAAGAAATAACGCCGGATGAAAAACCAAAAATAGCCAGTTCCCTTGATGCTTTTGGATTGATAAAAAGTGATTTGAGTGATTTGCCTCATGAGGAATTTTGGGTGTTGCTCCTCAACCGTGCAAACCGGGTGATCAAAAAGAAGCGTGTGAGTGAAGGGGGAGTAACAGGTACAGTGGCCGATCCAAAGATTATTTACAAAATGGCTTTGGAAGAACTTGCGTGTGGAATTATTGTCGCACATAATCATCCTTCCGGAAATCTGACGGCCAGTCAGAGTGATATTGATCTGACAAAAAAATTAAAGGAAGCCGGCAAATTTCTAGAGATCCAATTGCTGGATCATCTCATCGTTGCTAACCAGAAATACTTTAGTTTTGCAGATGAGGGAATAATCTGATATTTCACGTATCAGATGAAGGGCGTGTGTCGTTGGATACGTATTGTATTGGAAGATGAAAGTAATTTATTTTTTAATTGGACTTGTTTTCGTGTTGGCCATCGGGATGGCGTATTATCCTTCCGATGAAAATCAAAACGAAATCGTTGTTGATAAAAGGGCAGCGATTGTTGCGCCTCCATTTCCATCAGGGAGCGTAGAAGCCCTTGTTGTACCTGATCCCAATCCGCACATTCAAGAAATGTTAATGGACTTTGAAAAATTCGTCAATCAGTCCATTGCCACCGGCCAATCACCTGGAGCCGCAGTGGCTATTGTTAAAGATACGACCCTGATTTACCTCCGTGGGTTTGGTAAAAAACAAGCGGGCACCGAAAATGAAATTGATGTCAATACCGTATTCAGGCTAGGATCAGTTTCTAAAAGCTTTGCATCAGTTCTTACGGGCACGCTGGTGAATGATCATGTCTTTTCCTGGGACGATCCGGTGATGCGTTACCTTCCTGATTTTCATCTTAAGGTAAAAGCAAATTCTGATTCACTGACCATTCGGCATGTATTGTCGCATACGATCGGATTACCTTATCATGCGTTTACAAATCTTGTGGAAGAACACATTCCGCTGGACACGTTGATTGATCATTTGTATGAAGTAGATCTTATCGGTGAGCCCGGACAAGTTTACAGTTATCAAAATGTGGGATATAGTTTGATTTCTCCCATCATAAAATCGGCAACCGGAAAAACTTATGAAGAAGAATTAAAAGAGAAGATCTTTGAGCCATTGCACATGAAGAACGCATCGGCATCGTATAAGGAAATCAAAGAAAATGGCAACGTGGCTTTGCCACATCGCAGAGGAAAGAAAGGATGGGTTCAAATGCCGATTTCGGATACGTACTACAATGTAACCCCTGCGGGAGGAGTTAATGCGAGCATCAGTGATATGGGATTATGGCTGAAAGCCCTGATGGGCAATCGGCAGGATGTATTGTCGGATGCGATGCTGAAAGAGGTTTTTAAACCTGAGGTGCGAGCCACCTCAAAAAACAGAAACATGTGGCTATGGAAACGGCCCAGTGCTTCCTACTATGCCATGGGGTGGCGCGTTATTGTATTCAGACAGGACACACTTCTTTATCATGGCGGATATGTGAATGGCTATCGCAGTGAAATCGCCATCCATCCAAACAGTCAACTGGGAATTTGTGTATTGACCAACGCGCCGAGCAAACTGGCTGATACGGGAGTACCTCGTTTTTTGGATTACTACGCCCAGCACATGGATTCGATCAACGCCTGGCAGAATAAAAATAAACTCATTCTTACCAAAGTGACCCCGTGAAAAGTTCTCACATCATCCTGGTTGCTTTTGTTGTTGCGGCTGTAGGCTTTGTGCTTTATTCTCTTCAGGGTGGTCAATCGGATGAAGACTATGCCAGGATCATTCAAAAAGATCGCGAAGACAAGGATCACTTTATGAAAACAGCTTCTGCCTCACCCTTTGTAGAAGACGTAACCGATTATAAAGGGTTAAATTATTTTCCGGCCAATCAGAAATACCGGGTCAGTGCAGACCTGGAGGAAATCGATTCCAAAAAAGTAATAGTGTTATCAACCAGTGATGGAAAAGAGGCGCGTTACCTTGAATATGCACATGCTTTATTTAAACTCGACGATACAGAAAACAAGATTTTGATTCTTGAGGTCATGGAGCCTGGCCCTGAACGCGGAAAATTATTTTTGTCATTTGCCGATGCTACGAGTGGCAACGAAACGTATGGAGCTGGACGCTATCTGGATATTAAAAAAGTGCCGGGTTCATCCGCGATCACGTTGGATTTCAATCTTGCTTATAATCCTTATTGTGCTTATTCGGATCGGTTCTCATGTCCTTTTCCGCCAAAGGAAAATGTGCTGAATGTCGCCATCCCGGTGGGAGAGAAAAATTATCATGAATAAATGTGTGTGGCGTAGTTGAGGTGTCCGACACCTGATTCCTATAGCCGACAGGTGTCGGACACCTGGACACCGCTGCCTCTCCAATAAAAATCGTATTTTTAAAATAACATTTTAAAATCATGCGATACATCTTTGTCATTCTTGGCGCAATCTCCCTTCAAGGTATTGCTCAGTCGCTTAAACCAAATGATCCTTTTGTGCACACGTTCTCAATTGTTGCGCGAGATGCAAAGACAGGTGAGATGGCCGTTGCAGTGCAAAGCCATTGGTTCAGTGTTGGTACGGTGGTGTCATGGGGAGAAGCTGGTGTGGGTGTTGTTGCGACACAATCATTTGTGAATAAATCATTTGGGCTGCGAGGACTGGAATTACTCAAACAGGGTAAGTCACCGCAGGAAGTGCTGGATATTTTGTTGAGTGATGATAAGGGAAAAGAATTTCGCCAGGTAGCGATTGTAGATAAACTTGGTCGTGTTGCTTCACATACTGGCAAAAGTTGCGTTGATGTGGCAAGTCACAGTAACGGTGATGGTTTTTCCGTTCAGGCAAACATGATGTTGAATGATAAAGTTGTTCCGGCTATGGAGAAAGCATGGAAGGAGAATGAATCATTAGCGATTGCTGAACGCATGATCGAGGTTTTGAAGGCGGGTCAGCAGGCGGGTGGAGATATTCGCGGCAAGCAATCTGCTGCATTATTGGTGGTGTCGCCACAAAAGACGACTACTCCGTGGGAAGATCGGCTCATTGATCTTCGTGTGGATGATGCTGACGCTCCGATACCCGAGATCGGCAGATTGTTAAAAGTATTTCGCGCCTACGAGCACATGAACAAGGGCGACCTTTACGTAGAGAAAAATGAAATGCAGAAGGCGATGGAAGAATATAATCTGGCCATGAAGATGTTTCCCGACAATCTGGAAATGCAATATTGGACGGCCATTACACTGGCAAACAATAAAGATGTTATGAAAGCCGCTTCAATGCTGGATGCGATCTATAAAAAAGATGCTAATTGGAGAGAATTGACCAAACGATTGCCCAAAGCGGGGCTTCTTACCGTATCTGAAAAAGACATGAAGGAACTGCTCCGATAAAAGCCCAATCTTCTATCTTTGCCGCTCTGATTTTTTATAACGCATGAAGATTTCCTATAACTGGCTCAAGCAGTACATCGATATTCCTGAATCTGCTGAAGAAATCGGGAAGACCCTTACCTCTACAGGCCTTGAAGTAGAAAGCGTAGAGCCCCATGAAACCATAAAGGGTGGATTGAAAGGTCTAGTAATCGGAGAAGTGCTCACTTGTACCAAACATCCCAATGCCGATAAGCTTTCTGTTACTACCGTGAATGTGGGTGCGGAAAATCCATTGCATATTGTTTGCGGAGCACCCAATGTAGCGGCTGGTCAGAAAGTAGTGGTAGCGGTTCCAGGAGCTACGGTTTATCCAACCAAGGGAGAACCCTTTACGATCAAGGCAACCAAGATACGCGGGGAGCAATCAGAAGGAATGATTTGTGCGGAAGATGAGATTGGCCTGGGAGAAAGTCATGCGGGTATTATTGTTTTAAACACCACGGTGCCTAATGGAACTCCAGCTTCTACGTTCTACAAAATCGAATCGGACTATGTGTTGGAAATAGGATTGACACCCAACCGCGCCGATGCTGCCTCACACATAGGTGTTGCGCGCGATGTGCGTGCCGCCAAAAAAAGAACGTTGAAGTTTCCTTCTGTAGAAAACTTTAAAGTTGATAACACAACGTTGACAATTCCTGTTAAGGTTGAGAATACAGAAGCGTGCCCACGATATTCGGCAGTTACTATTTCGGGAGTTGTCGTAGGAGAATCCCCCGACTGGCTCAAAGGAAGACTGCATTCCATTGGTCTATCACCCATCAATAACGTGGTAGACATTACCAATTTTGTTTTGCATGAACTGGGCCAGCCTTTGCATGCTTTTGATGCGGATGAAATTACAGGCAAACAGGTTATTGTAAAAACATTACCTGCCGGAACAAAATTCAAAACACTCGATGGAAAGGAACGGGCGTTGGCTGCCAGTGATTTGATGATTTGCAACACCGAGGAAGGCATGTGTATTGCCGGGGTTTTCGGTGGAATTAAATCGGGTGTATCGGCGAAAACAAAAAACATTTTTCTTGAGAGCGCGTGTTTCTCTCCCAACTTTATTCGTAAAACAGGAATTCATCATCAATTAAAAACAGATGCATCATTCCGTTTTGAGCGTGGTACGGATCCGAATAACACCGTGTATGCACTCAAACGTGCAGCGTTGCTGATCAAAGAAATTGCCGGTGGAGTTATTTCTTCGGAGATCGTGGATGTATATCCTGCAAAAATTGAAAATAAAAACATTGAGGTAAAGGATAAAAATGTAAACCGTCTGATCGGGAAGGTTATTCCCCATGAAGAGATTTTTTCAATTCTTGAAAACCTGGATATAAAAGTCACGGATAAAAAACAGGAAAGCTTTACGGTTTCTGTTCCACCTTACCGGGTTGATGTATTACAGGAAGCTGATGTGGTGGAAGAAATTTTGCGCATCTATGGCTTTAACAATATTGAATTGTCGGACATCGCGGGCACAGATTATCTGGCAGACTTCCCTACGAAAGATATTAATGGATTCCGCAAGATCCTTGGCGAGATGTTGGCAGGAAATGGATTTCACGAAATTCTAACCAATTCATTAACCAATGCGGCCTATCAGCTAAAGCACAATTTAACTTTTGCTGGCACCCCGGTGGAAATATTAAATAAGTTGAGTGAGGAGCAGGGCATTTTGCGACAGACGATGCTTTTCACTGGCCTTGAGGTGTGTGCTCATAACATCAATCGCAAGCAACGCGATGTGAAGGTGTTTGAATTTGGAAAGATTTATTGGAAAAATGAATCGGCGGACGCAAAGGCGGCTGTTGACGTGCGTTATCGTGAAGACGAACGTCTGGCACTCTACATGAGTGGTAATGCAGAAACTGAGAACTGGCAAAATAAAACCAGGGCAGTGACTTACTACGACATTGCTCAACAGGTAAGCCAGATTCTTCAAAAAGTATCCATCAACGATGTGAAGCTGGAGAAGCTTGACGACCCGTTGCTTGATTTCGGAATGAGAATCATGGTGGGAAAAACAGAAATTGGCAAGCTGGGTAAGGTTAAAACAATACTCACCAAAGACTTTGGCATCAAGCAGGAAATATTTTATGCCGACCTCAGTGCTGCCTTGCTTTTCAAATCGGCAAGTCCTAAGTTCGTTGTTACGGAAGTGCCGAAATTCCCGGAAGTCAGGCGAGACCTCTCGCTCGTGTTGGATAAGCAAATCGCATTTGCAGAAATTAAGGAGTTGGTGCTTGCCACAGAAAAACAATTAATCAAAGAAATTATCGCGTTTGATGTGTACGAAGGGGATAAGCTTCCGGAAGGAAAAAAAGCGTATGCTCTGGGCTTCACACTGTTGAACGAAAGCAAAACACTGACGGATGAGGAAATCGACGCTACGATGACCAAATTAATGGGTGCTTTTGAACAGAAATTAAAGGCGGTGATTCGAAAATAATGAGTATAACAGCAGGCCGTTAATTTATTTTTAGGAATCGTAAATCGTATCTCTAAAATCGTAAATTCGAAACATGGATCAGGAAGTATTAAAATCAAACCTCAACGGCCTGGAGCGAAAAATTCTCGTGTTGCTCAACGAGCACAAGGCGGTTAAAACTGAGGTATCGGGTTTAAAGTCAGAAAATCTCGAACTGAAGAAGATCCTGAAACAACGTGAGGATCAGCTTTCTAATTTTAAAAATCAGATAAAAATCACTAAGATTGTAGACTATATAAACCCGGAAGACGGAAGTGTTTCGGAGTTGAAACGGAAAGTAGACGAATACATTAAGGAAATCGATAAGTGTATAGCTCATTTGAGCCAGTAACCTATAGTTGATGGAAGAACTTTCAATCAAGATCAAAATTGCAGACCGGGAATACCCCATGAAGGTGAAGCGCAAAGACGAAGAGCGCGTGCGGGCTGCAGGGAAACTCATCAATGAAAAATATAAACACTATCGTGAGCAGTTTGGGATAGACGATAAGCAGGACCTTTTAGCAATGGTTGCGTTTGATTGTCTTGTAGATAAAATGGCTGATGAAGAAAACCTTCAGGTTATTGACCAAACTGTTGTGGAGAAGGTAAACCACCTGAACCACCTTGTTTCCCAAGTGATTTAAACTCCTTTCTTTTTAACTTCATTCGTTTCTTCTTCACGATTTCAGTGAGGTAATTCTTTATTTCCAGAGATCAACGGGGCTTTAATTAACCCTTAATTTTTTCAACTATGGAAATACAAATAACCATTGTCGCCCTGATTGCCGTTGTGGCAACCGTGGTGCTAAGCCTGTTGATCGGAAACCTGCTTTACAAACGGAAGATGAACCGGAAACAGGAAGATGCAGAAGACAAGGCAAAATTGATTATCAAAGAAGCTGAGTTACAGGCAGAAAACATCAAGAAAGACAGGATCATCCAGGCAAAGGAAAATATGCTGAAGATGAAGCAAGAATTTGAAGAGGAGTCCAACCGCAAGAAAAATCAGATCATTGCCAACGAACAAAAAATCAAGCAACGCGAAGCTCAGCTTTCCAAGGAACTCGAGCAGATCAAAAACAAGGAAGCAGAATTGATAGAAGAGCGTCAAAGCCTGGCACAACAGCATGATTTAGTGAAAAAACGCAAAGAAGAACTGGACAAGTTCAACGCACAAAAGGTAGCGGTGCTCGAAAACATTTCAAAACTTTCTGCCGACCAGGCCCGCGACCAGCTTGTAGAGTCCATGAAGGAAGAAGCCCAAACAAAGGCAAGCTCTTTTATTAAAGACATCATGGAGGAGGCAAAACTAACCGCAACAAAGGAAGCTAAGAAAATTGTGATTGAGACCATTCAGCGGACAGCCACAGAGCATGCTGTTGAGAATTGTGTTTCGATTTTTAATATTGAAAGCGATGATATCAAAGGAAAAATCATCGGACGCGAAGGACGGAACATTCGTGCGCTGGAAGCAGCAACCGGTGTAGAGTTCATTGTGGATGATACACCCGAGGCGATTATCATTTCCGGATTTGACCCTGTACGAAGAGAGATTGCGCGTCTTTCGCTTCACCGTCTTGTGCAGGATGGCCGCATTCACCCTGCGCGCATTGAAGAAATTGTTGCGAAGACCACCAAAAATATTGAAGATGAAGTAGTCGAAATCGGAGAACGTACTGTGATTGATCTGGGCATCCATGGCCTTCATCCTGAATTGGTGCGTATGGTAGGTCGCATGCGCTTCCGTTCTTCGTACGGTCAGAATTTATTGCAACACTCGCGGGAAGTGGCAAACCTATGTGCGATCATGGCAGCAGAATTAGGCTTGAACGTGAAGCAGGCCAAGCGTGCAGGATTACTTCATGATATTGGAAAGGTATGGCCGGAAGAATTGGAGAAACCACATGCTATTGTGGGTATGGAGCTTGCCATCAAGTATAAAGAACATCCGATTATTTGTAATGCCATCGGCGCTCACCACGATGAAATTGAAATGACAAGCATTATTTCTCCGATTGTCCAATCGTGCGATGCCATATCGGGTGCACGACCTGGTGCACGACGTGAGGTGATGGAACAGTACATCAAGCGACTAAGAGATCTTGAAACCGTTGGGTTAAGTTTTGAGGGAGTTGAAAAATGTTATGCGATACAAGCAGGCCGCGAATTGCGTGTGATGGTAGATGCTGAGAAGGCAACCGATGAACGTGCAGCTCAACTTAGTTTTGATATTTCACAGAAGATAGAAAAAGACATGCAGTACCCGGGACAAATCAAAGTAACGGTGATCCGGGAAATGCGTAGTGTTGCTTACGCAAAATAGAAATAGTATTTAGTAGAAAGATATAATACTTAGAAAGCCCTGTGTTTGGGGCTTTTCTTTTTGCTGCATACTGCGATTGGTTTTGTTGTGCTCTTCATTGAGATGTTGTTTGACACGTCGTGGTACATTATAAATGATAAGGAAATGAACCGATTCTTTTTATTGCTATTCGTCGTTGCTAATTCATTTTATAGTTACAGCCAAATTCCGGAAAGTGACACGCCAGCGCAATTTCCTGGCGGTATGACTGCTTTTTATGATTTTGTTTCAGGAAATCTGCAGTATCCCAAGGAGACTCAGAAAAAAAGCATTTTGGGAATTGTATTCGTGGAATTTTACATTGATGAGCAAGGTAATGTAAGTAAGGATTCTGTTCATATTGTGCCAGCTTCAAGGATGCGGGACGTGGCCGGTGATGCCCTTGCTAATGAGATCACGACAAATAAATTTCTTGAAAAAGAAGCAATACGGGTTATCCAATCAAGTCCACCCTGGATACCCGCAAAAGAAGGAGGCACACCGGTTGCTGAAAAGATTGTTTTTCCCGTATCTTTTGAAAAGGACTTATTTACCAGACCGAAAAAGAGTACTCAAAAAAGCAAGGTCCGGACGTCTTGATGATTTATTTACTTAAGTAAGTAATTTAATTTCTTCTTTTTTTAGCTCCCCGCATAGCCTCTGCAGTCCATGGGTCTTCAGGCCAATGGTGACGTTGATAACGAATACGCAGTTCACTACGAACTTCGTGATACGTAGTTTTCCAGAAGCTTTTTAAGTCCTGCGTTACTTGTACTGGTTTGTATCCGGGCGAAAGCAAATGCATTGTGATTTTCGTTCTGCCATCGTTCACCGTTGGAGTTTCGGTAAGACCAAATACTTCTTGTAACCGAACCTCCATCATTGGCGATCGACCGTCCGGGAAATAAGCTAACGCAATCATGGAACCGCTGGGCACTTCCAGTTTGGCAGGTGCCAGGGTATCGAGTTTACTTGTCAGTTGCCAGGGGAGCAAACCACTCAATATCTGCTGAAGGTTCAGTTTCCCAAATTCAATTCGTTTGCTTACGTCGGTCAAATAAGGCGCTAACCAAGTTTCCAATGTCTCAAGCAAGGTTTTATCTTCCACATCGGGCCATGTTTCATCGGGTCGCCAAGTACGTAAACTCATAACACGATTTTGCCACGCACGTTCGCCATCACTCCAATTCAATGCCCGCAATCCTTCTTTGCGAATCACATCACATAGAATTTTTATCTTCAATTCCTCGGGGACTTTTGATAAAGGTTTGGAAGCAAGTGATAATGTTCCGATTCTTTTCTCAAGAATTCCTATTACCATGCCACGTTCGTCATCCCATGCCACCGTTTCCTTCTCCTGAGCGTGAGGAAGCAAATCTTTTTCGTTGAGAGGCGCGGCAAGAAATATTTTTCCTTCACCGCTCCCCGCATCAAGGTGTGCAATGGATAACCAGGGCTCGCGCATGAGCGGATCATGTTGCGGAAGCTTTGCGATTCTTCCGTTCGCGAGTTTATACCGATCACTTTGCTTTCCGAGTTGCTGTGCGATTCGTTCCGGATAGGCGGCAGCCAGTAAGCTTCCAACCTCTTCATCGATGACAACGGAATTGTCCGGTTGGATATTGAATTGTTTCCTCCATGCAGATGCCAATCGTTCAATCCGTTCAAGTATGGCCCGATTCGCGGAAACGCGTTGACCATCCCGCCATTTTCTCACCAATTCTACGCGCAAACTCAAATCAGCACCTGCTTCGCGTTCCAAAGGATCACGCTCTTCCAGCAATGCAGCGATATCTGTTGCGAGCGCCAGTCGCTTTTTATCTTTTGATGAATCCAGGAGCATATGCGCAATGCGCGGATGCGTGGGCAACCGCAGCATTTCCTTGCCGCGTGTTGTAATACGATCATGACTCAGCGCATCCAGTTGATGAAGTAATTCCTTGGCCTGACTTATCGCACCTGCTGGAGGAGGCGTAATCCAGGTAAGCTCGTTGATATCGGTGACACCCCATTGGCTAAGCTCCAACATGAGCGGAGCAAGATCAGCTTCGAGAATTTCAGGTTTGCGATGAGCAATGAGGTGATGATGTGAGTTCTCTGGCCATAGGCGATAGCACACTCCCGGACCTAACCGCCCTGCGCGTCCGGCACGTTGATCTGCGGCATCGAGTGTCACCCGGATTGTTTCCAAACGCGTCAGACCACTCCGAGGATCGAAGCGTGGTATACGGGCATAGCCACTATCGATCACGACCGTAATCCCTTCAATGGTGAGGGAGGTTTCTGCAATGGATGTGGCCAGTACAATTTTTCTTCGACCTTGCACATCAGGCATGATCGCTTCCTGTTGCTTTTTCATGGGAAGATCTCCGTATAAGGCATGCACAAGCGCCGATATATTTTCTTTTTCAAGGAGTTCCTGAGTTTGCTGAATTTCTCCGGCTCCCGGAAAGAACGCCAGAACATCACCTGAATTTTCTGTTAATGATTTTCGAATCGCTTTAGCCATTCGCACAGGAAGGAAGGAATTCGGATCGACTGCACTATAAGTCAGAGCAACAGGAAATTGCCGTCCGGTTGACGTAATGATGGGTGCGTCATTCAACAATGTAGAAAGAACCTTCCCATCGAGTGTAGCCGACATGATCAGCAATCGCAGGTCTTCCCGTAATAATTCTTTTACCTGTAAACACAATGCCAATGCAAGATCTGCCTGCAGGCTGCGTTCATGAAATTCATCAAAGATGACGAGACCTATGGAATCAAGAGAATTGTCAGTCTGTATCATGCGTGTGAGGATTCCTTCCGTCACCACCTCAATACGCGTGTGTTGGCTGGTACAGTTTTCAAACCGAATCCGATAGCCTACCGTTTTGCCAACATCTTCCTGGAGTAATGATGCCATGCGTGTTGCCACCGACCGTGCTGCTAATCGGCGGGGTTCCAGCATAATTATTTTTTTTCCTGTAAGCCAGGGTTCGTCCAGTAGTTGTAAGGGCAGAATGGTTGACTTTCCTGCGCCCGGAGGTGCCTGCAAAATAATGATGGGATGTTGGATTAACTTTTGTCTGAGCTCGGGGATAACCTCTTGAACGGGATAATCAGTAGACATGGTGCAAAAGTAGTAAGTTCAAGACAGAGGTAGTCAATGAACTTTACCCAACCTCAAAAACAATGGAAAGGTTATGGTCATCCGGTCAGAGTTCCAGGAAGGGCGAATTTTTTCAATGAATCCTTCAACGGGGTTTATTTTATGGATCGTATAAAATTTTTGTACGGAGGACCATGTGGAAAGATATCCACCCAATTCATCCAATGTCCATTCAAATGACAACTTGAACTCGGGTACATGTATTTCCTCGAACGGAAAGGAGATTGTATCGTAGTGTTCGTCAATGAGCTTCCGCTCATTATCCCAATAAAGACCAATGTTATTTTTGTAAAAATTCTGCAGTACAGGGTCGATGTCTTTATTGATACTTAATAATCCATAACCCCACACAGCCAACCGTGCTTCATGTTTGCCAACGCGCTTTACCTCGGTATAGAATTTTTCACGATCGAACCAATGAATGGCTTGCGCTACGGTGATCAGATCAAAGTTTTTTTCCGGGAAATCAATTTCTTCGGCTGCGATTAAATAGGAAATGTTTGAACTCGTATACGCGTTCTCGATTTGCTTCGCACTGATATCGGTAGCCACGATTTTGTTAAATCGTTTTGACAGATCGCGAGCTACCTGTCCATTTCCGGTTCCGCAGTCCCACGCCATGTCAAAATGAGCAACATGTTTATATATAAACTCATATAATTCTTTGGGGTATGTAGGACGAAATACGGCATACTCTTTAGCCGTCGAGGAGAAAAGATCTTTTTTTTCCATAAGCGAATGCGATTTATTTCCTATTTCGCCAACCCGGGCCGCGGACACATTTTCCGGGCATGGCACCTGTGTGCTCTCCATCTTTGAGCACCTGAGTACCATTGACAAACACATGAATCATTCCCGAAGCATACTGATGGGGTTTTTCGAAGGTGGCGTTGTCCCTGATGGTCTTCGCATCAAACACAACCACATCCGCATAGTTCCCAACTTTCAGACTTCCTCGTTTTTTTATTTTCAGGTTCGAGGCTGGCAGTAAAGTCAGTTTGTGAACAGCTTCTTCCAGTGAAAATAATTTTTCTTCACGCGCATAGCGCCCCAGCACACGGGCAAAACTTCCGTATGTTCTTGGATGAGCGCCTGTAGTAATTGTGTTTTTATCGATGGCAATTGAGCTGGCATCTGAACAAAAACTAACATAAGGCAATTGCATAATCTGCCTAACGTTATCTTCCGACATCAAAAAGAAAATCGCGGCGATGGGTGATTTGTCGGCAGTAACAAGATCGAGCACGGTTTCATCACTTGTCTTTCCATGCAGTTTGGCCGCTTCGTTTAATCGTTTCCCACGATAAAGTTTATTGAGTGAATCACGGTGAAACTGCATCAACATGACATCTTTAGGGTCAGAATTTTTTGATGGAATGCCCATCTTCATGTCGTACAAAATTTTTTCTCTGAGCGTATGATCTTTGAAACGCTTGCGCATTTCTATGGCTCCTCCTCCCTGAGCCCATGTGGGAATGCGCGCAGTAAGTGATGTGCCGCTTGCATGGTAAGGATATACATCGGCGGAAATTTTTAATCCTTTTTTTTGAGCGCTGTCAATTTTTGCGATAACCTGACCGATTTTATTCCAGTTGCGTTCCTGGTTGATTTTCAAATGATAGATTTCGGTTTGAATTTTTGCTTCGTGTGCTATCCGGAATGTTTCATTCAGTCCGTCAAAAATTTTGTCGCCTTCGCTGCGCATATGGGTGATGTACATTCCGTTATACGATGCAGCCACTTTACTTAATTCAATAAGTTCTTCGGTAGAAGCGTAGTCAGCGGGGGCGTAAATTAATGCTGAGCTTAGTCCTAAGGCCCCTTCCTCCATGGCTTTGCTCACAGCAACTTTCATTTTTTGCAGTTGATCCTTGTTGGGTGCTATATTTTTTTGATCAAGCTCATTCAGCCGGATGGAGGTGGCGCCAACAAAAGAGGCAAAATTGGTGCTCACGCCTTTTCGCTCTAAGAAGACCAAGTAATCTCCCAATGACAGCCATGGTGCTTTTTTTGTTTTTGCCGTTTTAGGCCCTGGACTTACTCCTTCACCAAATACCTCGAGTGTTACGCCTTGTTTGATATCGCTCATCGAACGCCCATCCTTGATCAGATCTTCATCGGCCCAACTGAGCATGTTAATAAAACCTGGAGCAACAGCCAGACCTTGAGCGCTAATCTCTTTTTTTGCTTTTGAATTTGACAAATCTCCGATGAAAGCAATGGTGTCTTTGTTTATTGCCACATCGGCCACAAAAGGTGAACGACCCGATCCATCATAAACCGTTCCCCGCCGGATAATAATATCGAAGGGCCGTTGGCCTAGAGTTGAAATAGAAACAATGAGAAGAAGAGGGAAAAGATATTTCATAAATCAATCCTGCTTCTTGTGACGCACAGTCTGTATATAAAGCTAAAATTTAAAAAGGATATAATTTCTAAATTTTAAACCTGAGACCTGAAATTTATTTATCTCCCAAAATCATCCTGAAGGCGCACAATATCATTTTCATCGGAGGGTTTTTGGGCATCGGTATGCTGCCAGATCTCGGCAACAACGCCCCAATTGTTCAGGCCAACCAAACGATGTCGTTGTCCCTGTGTCAATCGGATTTCCTTTTCCAAGATCAATTTGTTTACAGGCCCTTCTTCGTCGGTCAGGCTCGTTACAATACCCGCATCGCCGGCTACCAATTTCCAAATCTCGGCTCTCCGGAAATGATATTGCCAGGATAGGCGTTTGTTGGGTTGTACAACAAGAATTTTCGGACTGAGTTTTCCTCCGATCTTTAAATCGGAAATTTTTATACCTGGAAAAAATAATTTACCGAATTGTTCGGCCTGACCTTCATCCAATACAAAAAAACCTCCCCAGGGCCTTTCAAAATCTTTTGAGGCCACGCGGAGTTTTTGTTCGGTGAGGAAGTTTTCAATGTCTTTAAACACTTCCGGTTTAGTTTTTTTTTCTGACAACTCCAGTTTCATTTTTCAGTTATTTATTCCATCAATTCAACATCTGTAAATATAATTCCCCACTTGAAGGCCTGTTAAAAAGCATATATTTGCGCTGAAGAAAGACTATTTGTGAGAAAAATCCCAACGCTTTTTTTATTTTTTATTGTCACTTCGTGCCTCAATCAGGCAAATTGCCTCATCACAGCTTCCAACCTCGTGAAGATTAACCTCAAAAAGATGAGCGATAATTCATCTGCTACTATCACATTTAATGCCATTACCGTTTCCGGAACATCCTTGGCATTTTACATCAATACAGCCACAGCGTCATTGAGCCTGCCCGTTAATCCGGAAGCATCGGAAACCACCTTTTTATTTAGTTACCAGGAATTGACGGATGGTGTGTCAACAAATAAAATGGCTACACTTACGTTACGTTATATAAATGAAATAAAATTGATTTCGGAGGAGTGCGGTGCTTTTCAATATCAACGTGATCTGGCCATTGTGGAGACGAATTTTCCGAAAACAAAACTCATTAACACAAGCTTGCTTACCAGTGTCCCATCGAACCTTGAAATTTATTTTTAATATATTTTTTGTGTTCGCATGTTCAGCAGCATGCGTGGCTCAATCGGCCGATACATTGCGCCATAAGTACCTGCCCACAGGTCTTCGGATTGGTACCGATGTGCTTTCTATTGTACGAAGTTATGCCGGCGAAAAGTTTGACGGATGGGAAGTGAATGCCGATGTTGACTTCTATAAATACTATCTCGCTGTTGACTATGGAAGCTGGTCACGCCATCTGACATTGCCCACGGGTAACTATGAAAATGATGGTACCTATTTTCGAGTTGGCGCAGATGTCAATTTTTTAGCGAAGGATCCCGATCGTAACATGGTTTTCCTTGGACTTCGATATGGTCAAAGCAGTTTTAGTGAGCACTTAAACTATGAATCAACGGATGTCAATTATGGTATTCTTCAACATGAGCTTGTGAACAGCAATATGACGGGCCGATGGGGTGAAGTCACCACGGGTCTTCGCGTAAATCTCTGGAAAGGACTAGGTATGGGGTATACCGTACGACTAAAATTTATGCCAAGAACACAGGGAGGTGGTGAGCTTGTGCCTTATGAAATTCCTGGTTACGGACTTGCCGCAAATAAAATTTACTGGGGATTTAACTATCAGATTTTTTGGAGAATACCTTTTCGTAAATAGCCATGATTTTTATTTCAAAATAATTTAATCAATCGATACGTTGAACTGGTCGGGCTTCGAGTTAACCAAGAAATTCAAAATAAGTCTGGTGCTTTCTGTATTGTACCTTATTTTTTTGACTTCAATATCGTCTTCTTTTTTTGCGATGATCGAACGACGGCAGGGATTTGTTCCGCCCGATCCACTGCTTGATCTGTTTTCGCCTGCCGATGTTTCTGATGAGATCTTTTTTACCCTTTATCTTTTTATTATCCTCACAGTTATCCATGTGATTAGAAAACCCCAGTTATTTCTTTTCACGTTGCAGGCATATGCGTTGATGATGACCTTGCGTTTTATTACTCTATTGCTTGTTCCTTTGGATACTCCTCCCGGTATTGTGACGCTGCGGGACCCCATGGCCCGGCTATTTTTTTACGAAGATGGCAGTGTCACGAAGGATCTTTTTTTCTCGGGTCATGCGGCAACACTTTTTTTATTTTTTTTCATCGTGGAGAATAAAGTACTTAAGTATTTTATTTTGATTGGTGCCATCATTTTGTCAGTGCTGCTTTTGATTTTGCATACCCACTATAGTTATGATGTATTGGCAGCTCCCGTATTTGCCTATGCTGCGTGTAGAATAACACGTGTCGTGTTTAGAGTGCCCGATGGCGGTGATGTACGGACATAATTTTCTCAGGCAATCATCATGCATTGAGGTGATTTTTGGCATGATAAAGACCTGAACACCAGCAGCATTTTTTAATTATCCATCCGTCTGGCGAAAATCTTTAAAATCATCCCCCTTATTGCCCAAAATGGGTCTTTTTACATAAATAAATGACAGCTCTCTATTCCATTTCGCCTATCATTACGTTAATTTTAATTTTATTTTAACCAAACATTATCATTCCCCTGACACCTTTCGTTAAAGTGATCATTAACTTCATTTATGCTCAATTATCCCAAATTTAATTTCAGCGAAAAACTCACCCAGGAACAGATCGATTTTTTTGAGCAGTACGGTTTTCTGCATTTCAATCGGTTTATAAACACAGAATCAGTACAATTATTCATGCGTGAAATGGATACCATTCAGCAAAAATGGATTGCCGAAAATGTTGAAAAAGTTAATGGTGTCCCTATTAAATATGGTGCTGATATCGATGGCAAAAAGATTGTGCAACGATTTGCATTCAGTTCTCAATACAGTGACGTACTTCATGAATTTCTTCAGGATCCCCGTTTCGCCGCGTTATTTCCGCTACTGGGGCCTGATGCCGAAAATGCCCGTGTGGGCGAGAATGAGAAAGACGGTCTTGTAATCAATCATTATATCAATTCTGAAACGAGCAAGTTCACCAAGATGGGTTGGCACACGGACAGCCTTCGTGATGTGTTTTATGGAAAAAAAATAATGCCGATGCTCAATGTTGGAGTACATCTTACCGATGCCATCCCCAACAATGGAGGACTAAAAATTATTCCGGGTACGCACAAGCAGGGTTTGTTTGACATGCTTTTCAAGAAAACGTATTACCTCAGCCATAAGCCCGATCCCAACGAAATTGGATTGCTCACCAAAGCAGGAGATTTGACGGTGCATGACGGTCGACTTTGGCACCGCGTGGCCTTATCTCCCCTGCGCGGAGAAACAAGCCGGAGAAAAGTGATGTACGTTCCCGTGATCTGCGGTGAGTATGATGTGCGTAACGAAAACAGCTCTACTGTACTTTACCACCGCTTTCAGTGGATTGTAAAGTAAATGAGCTATGCATTAATTACAGGAGCAAGTAAAGGCATAGGAAAAGCGCTCGCTTGGGAGCTTGCCAGCAAAGGATACGACCTGCTTTTGATAGCACGATCAGAAAATCTTTTGCAGGAAGTTGCTGAGGAAATTAAAAAAAAACATTCTGTATCGGTCGATTATTTTCCCGCTGACCTCGGTAAATCAGATTCAGCCCTAAAAATCAAAGCCTGGTGCCAGGATAAGAACTATTCCGTTTCAATTCTTGTGAACAATGCCGGGTATGCCCTTTGGGGAAATTTTGAAAAATTGTCGCTGCAGGATCAAACCGACATGATGACGGTAAACATGCAGGCCGTTGTCAATCTCTGTTATGAAATCCTTCCGATGTTAAGAAAGGAAAAGCAGGCTTATATCCTGAATGTTTCCAGTACGACAGCCTATCAGGCCATTCCCACACTGAGTATTTATGCGGCATCTAAAGTTTTTGTGTTGCTTTTTAGCAGAGGGCTTCGTCAGGAGTTAATCAACACGAACATTTCGGTAAGTTGCCTGAGTCCGGGTACAACAAAATCGGAATTTATGGATCGTGCCGGGATGGAAGCATTGAAGCCGATGGCAGAAAAATTTGAAATGAGCGCAGAAGCGGTGGCTCACGTTGCCATTAGGGGGATGTTTGCAAAGAAGGCTGAAATAATACCCGGCGCAACTAACTATATTGTTGCTAAGCTTACATCCCTTGTTCCCAAAGTGCTCACCGAAAAAATTGCAGCAGGGATCTATAAGGATAAAATTTAATCCTCAAAAAAACTTATTTCATTTCTTAAAAAGAGAATCCACAAACTCTTCTTTGTTGAATACCTGTAAGTCTTCTACTTTCTCCCCTACACCAATGTATTTTACCGGAATTTTAAATTCATCGGAGATACCAATGACAACGCCACCTTTGGCTGTGCCATCGAGCTTGGTAATGGCAAGACATGTTACTTCTGTTGCTTTCGTAAATTCTCTCGCTTGTGTAATAGCGTTTTGTCCGGTGCTTCCGTCAAGTACCAGCATCACATCATGTGGGGCGTTAGGAATTATTTTCTCCATCACGCGCTTGATCTTGGAAAGCTCAGACATCAGGTTGATCTTGGTATGCAGACGACCGGCGGTGTCAATAATGATCACATCGGCTCCCCGGTCAACACCCTCCTTTACAGCATCGTAGGCTACGGCGGATGGATCAGTGTTCATGCCTTTGGAAACCACAGGTACACCAACACGTTCGCCCCATAGTTTAAGTTGCTCTACTGCGGCAGCCCGGAATGTATCCGCTGCTCCAAGCACCACGGACTTTCCCTGTTTTTTAAACTGGGCAGAGAGTTTTCCGATGGTGGTGGTTTTGCCTACTCCATTAACCCCTACCACCATGAGTACATAGGGTTTTATGCCAGCGGGTGTCTCAAAATCAGGTCGGTCTGTTGTATTATTTTCGGAGAGGAGGCTTGCAATTTCTTCGCGAAGGAGGCGGTCCAGCTCACTGGTTCCAATGTATTTATCGCGCGCTACCCGTTGTTGAATGCGCTCAATAATTTTCAAGGTTGTTTCAATGCCAACATCGGAAGAAACAAGAATTTCTTCCAATTGATCCAGGACGTCATCATCCACCGTAGATTTACCCACCAGTGCTTTGCTGAGTTTTCCGAAAAAACTTTCCTTGGTTTTTTCCAGGCCCTTATCAAGTGACTCCTTTTTATCTTTTGAAAACAGACCAAACATATTTTTTCTTAATCAATAACAAAAACCTCTTTCTTCTCTTCGTCAGACCAACCAAGCTTTCCCAGACGCCTCGCCTAACCTACTCACAAATGATCAGAAACAAAAAAAGTCCCGCTGGGGGACTTTCATAAAATCTTTGAGGCTGGAATTACTTCTTAGCCAAAATTTCTTTTACCAATTCTGCAGGCACAATCTCTTCCTTGAATGTATATGCTCCGGTTTTTTCTGATTTTACAGCACGGATCACTTTTGCAAAGCTCTTGAGATCGGTTTTCTTAAGGGAAGCAACAACTTTCTTTGCCATGGGTTACTTGATTTCTTTGTGAAGTGTATATTTTTTCATGATAGGATTGTACTTCTTCAGTTCAATCCGCTCGGTCGTGTTTTTGCGGTTTTTGGTGGTAATGTAACGGCTCATTCCCGCTAAGCCGGTGGTCTTGTGCTCTGTGCACTCAAGAATTACCTGTATTCTGTTTTTATTTCTTGCCATTACTTTAAAGATTCAAGCGAATTAAACGATTTTAAAAAAATTAAACGGCCATCCCGTTCGCACGAGCTTCTTTCAATACCGCTGAAATGCCTTTTTTGTTGATTGTTTTAATGGCAGTCGTTGAAAGTTTCAACGTAATCCATTTTCCTTCTTCAGGAACGAAAAACTTCTTTTTTTGAAGATTCGGGTAGAATTTTCTCTTCGTCTTGTTGTTCGCGTGAGAAACATTGTTTCCTACCTGCGTTCTTTTTCCGGTAATTTCACAAACCCTTGCCATAAATTCTTTCGATTTCAGCCCTTTTACAAAAGGGATTGCAAATATCGGCAAAAGTGCCTGAATAATCCAAAGCCTGTTTAAAAATTGCCAGAATATAATCCCGTGAACTGAAATTGTTCCTGTTTATAGTTAAACACCTAAAAAAGAGAGATTTAACCGACGAGCTTTTCAAGCATTTCTACTGTAAGGGATTCAAAATCGTCAATCACCAGATCCGTTTCCGCCATCTCCTGAGCGGTATGGGTGGTGGTAATGCCAATCACTTTCGCTCCGGAAGCCTTTCCGGCCTTAATTCCTGAGAGTGAATCTTCGATGACAATGCACTGTCTGGCAGGTAATCCCAAAGCCTGGCAAGACTTGATATAGATCTCGGGATTAGGTTTACCCAAGTTCACAAATGTGTCATCCAGAATGATTTCAAAGTATTTATCCAGATGTGTTTTCGAAAGCGTGAAGTCTACATTAGACCTTGGCGCAGATGTACCGATGGATCTAGCGATTTTATGATCGTTTAACAGTTCCAGAAATCCGATCAGTCCCTTTACAGGTTTTATATCATTTTTATACAGATCGCGATAAAGGGCCTCTTTTTCTTCAGTATAAGCACGAAGTTGTTCCGGCTCCATACTTCCAAACACATTCGTGATCCATTCCTTATTCGTGCGGCCATATATCTTTTCGATAAGATATTCTTCCGTAAGCTGTTTCCCGTGCAAAGCACAAAACTTGTTCAAGGCTATTTTGTGATAAGGATTACTATCGACGATAACACCGTCCATGTCAAAAATTACCCCCAGATTTTTGCTCATTGAAAAAAATTAAGGCGTAAAAGTATACAGCAGCAACGAAGTGTCCTACACCTGATTGTATCGGTAGTCAGGTGTAGGACACCTGACTAGTAGATGATAAACTTCTGACTGTAGTTTTTCCCATTGGTGGTGAAACGGGCGATGTACATGCCTGGGGCTACATGAATGGGAAGTGAATAATCCTGATTGGCAGGCACAAAAATGGAGTCTGACATTTTTTGCCCCACGATTGAAAATACTTGTAATGAAACATCCCGGTCTGACCGGATGGAGAGGGGTTTTTCTCTTGGCAGCGGGTTGGGCCAGATTGTAACCTGAGGATCTTCGAAGAGCGCCTCGCCATCATCGCTTTTTAAAATAAGCAATCCACCCAAGGTCGTGCCCACAACGATGGCTGGTTTGTCCATGTTGAAAAGATTGGTAATCGTTGGCCATATGCGAGCCCCAAGATTTTTTGATTCATATGTTTTTTGAATCGAATTATAAATAAGATTAGTGACTGGCTGATTCCCGGAATTAAAAGCACGGAAATTTTCATACACGGATAAAATACCACGCTGATCACCGGTCACTAAATCTTCTTTTCCATCAGCGTTAAGGTCTGCTATCGCAATCGATAAATTTTGCCGAGACACACTCGATCCATGACCCAGATAAGCTCCATTGTCCATTGTTAAATTAAAAAAACCCGGTGCACCAAGATTTTTCCAGTACTGCAATGCTCCCGTTGATTTACCGATCAGAAAATCTTTTGATCCGTCCTGATTGATATCGGTGATGTACAAATTTTCAGTTACTCCGATGGAGATATTATTCACTGCAAAAAACTCCCCTAAATTGAAGTTTAAAATATTGCTTTTAGACGGCACAAAGTACAGTCGGGTGGTGCCGGTGCTTGCATTGGTGGCTGTAAAGGCAAGATCAGCTTCTCCATCTGCATTCATATCAGTGAACTGTGGTTTTATGTTATACAACGGAGGAATAACTTCCTGAAGCATAGCGGCCTTCAGTCCCAGAAAATCGTCTGTAACATACCGGAATGAAGGCGATGACCGGGTGCCGGTATTTTCAAACTCATAAATACTTCCACGAAATGTTTGAGTAGAATAAGCCCCGATAAACATATCGAGATCTCCGTCGTGATCGATATCAAAAAAGGCAGGAACCGCATAATCTCCAATTTCGATCATTTCATCCTGGAGGAAATTATTTTTAACAAACGTGAATGAAGGTAACAATGTGGTTCCTGTATTTTTATACAGCACGAGCGACTGCCTGAAATTGTCATTGAACTTACTGCGCACGTAGGTATTGGGCGAAACAATAAGATCGGATAATCCGTCGAAGTCAACATCTTCCAAATATGGGGCAGGGAAAACTTCCAGGGTTAACGGATTGGTTGCGGGGAATGCAGAGGAGCTGACGATGTGTGCATCGTCTTTTGTGCCATCGTTACGTAACAAATAAAGATTCGAACACGACTCTTCCACAAAAAGCAGATCACGAACGCCGTTGTGATCAAAGTCGATCGTGACCATCGCCTTCCCGCCGATATGCTGTGTGCGGCCGCCGGGGAGTGAACTGCAGGGCAGACCGTCAAGTGTAAATTGACCACATCCACATTCTGTAAAACTACCCCATGATTTTGTGATGAGTTGAAGTTGCATCACACCACATTTGCCGGTGTTTTCGATGCTCATATTTTTGTGATACTCGACCATGCCATTGGTGGACGCAAACTGAAGGTTCAATACGTCCAGGTCACCATCACCATCGATATCATCGATGGCAGGTATGTCTGACTGATTGACTTTTAAGTTGATCTGATTTTGTGATAATCCTATCGTGAGAAGAATATCAAGATCTTTCCATATTAGATTCTGACCAATTTCCGTCACATTTTGAAAAACGCGGATGCCAAATGGATCACTGGTGAAAATATCTTTCTTACCATCGCAATTAAAGTCGCGCAGCAACATCCATTGATCAACAGCCGTGGGGAAAAAAGATTCGTATTCTGGTGAATAGATATAATGACTGTTCTGATTCAGGTAGGTAATAACTTTGTTGGCGGCACGATCAAAAATGACAAGATCCTGTTTGGAGTCTCCGTTGATATCCATCGTGTTGAGTTCGGCAGCATTTAATCCACCCGCCCAGGCCAAATCCAGCATTTCTCCATTTTTTTCTACGGGAATACTTTGATCGAGCGTGTAGGTGAATTGGGCAAAAGCAAAAAACGGCCAGAGTATAAGAAGGATGAGGACCAATTTTCGATGTTGCATAAAAATATTCACAGGATAAATAACGTTGGCCGTAACGCTACTGTTATCTTGCCTGCAAGATAAACTGATTATTATTCACCGGGATTGATTTTATGAGGAGTAGTTCGTTGTATGAAAGGTATAAAGTTTCGGGCAAGGTCTCGACCGATACGCGACAGGTCACCCCGGGCTCGGTATTTTTTGCATTGAAAGGTCCGCGCTTTAATGCGAACGAGTTTGCCCGCGAAGCGTTGCAAAAAGGAGCATCCTATGCTGTGGTTGACGACGTAAAATTCGCTTTTGATGACCGTTATTTGGTTGTAGCGGATACGCTTACGGCCTTACAAGATCTTGCAAAAGAACATCGCGCGCATCTTTCAATTCCGGTAATCGGCCTCACAGGATCAAATGGGAAGACCACCAGCAAAGAATTATTACATGCTGTATTGAGCAAGAAATTCAAGACGTATGCGACAAAGGGAAATCTTAATAATCACATCGGCGTGCCTTTAACCATTCTTGCCATTGATCCTTCGATCGAACTGGCGGTAATTGAAATGGGCGCCAATCATCTGCGCGAAATAGCGGCACTGTGTGACATTGCAAACCCAACACACGGATTTATCACAAATATTGGGCGCGCCCATATCGGAACATTTGGCGGATACGAAAATATTGTTCGTGGTAAGTCGGAATTATTTCAGCATCTGCTTGCTCACGAGGGAGTCGTGTTTATCAATTCGCAGGACCCTATACTGATGAACATGGCCAAGCGATTTAAAACTCCTTATTTTTATCCATCCAAAGGCGATTATTATTATGCCGATGTAGTCGATGCCAATCCTTTTGTGATTGTGCGGGCAGAAAATGGAGAAGAAATACAAACCCAGCTCACGGGCAAGTATAACTTTGAAAACATTGCCGCAGCACTATGCATAGGAAAATATTTTGGAGTTAATCCTGGCCTTGCGAATCAGGCTATTGCAGAATATGTGCCGGGCAACATGCGATCACAAGTAATTGTAAAAAACAACAATACAATTATTCTGGATGCATATAACGCCAACCCCAGTTCCATGACGGCGGCGATTGAAAATCTTTCGTCAATCACATCTGAAAATAAGGTCGTAATTCTGGGGGATATGTTTGAACTTGAGGATGAAGCCGAGAGCGAGCATCGTTTGCTGGGGGAATTGCTTAAAAAGAAAAAATTCCGTGTTTACCTGTGTGGTTTGTTAATGAAATCAGCGAAGGCCGTCTTACCCGATGCTTTGTATTTTGAAAATAAGGAGCAGCTTATTGATGAATTGAAAAAAAATCCGTTGACCAACGCAACCGTGTTGATCAAAGCATCCAGGGGAATTGGACTTGAGACAGTTTTGGATTTTATTTAGTGATTAGCTAACTTAGCTAAATGGAAATGGTCAACATCCACAAAGCAAAAAGCACGCTTTCCGCACTCATTGCAAGAGTTCTAAAAGGGGAGAGGATTGTTATTGCCAAAAATGGCAAACCGGTTGTTACGTTGGAAAAAATTAAAAAAGAGAAAGGTAAAAGAGTAGGCGGTCAGTTTAAAGGCAAAATCTGGATTGCCGAAGACTTTGACGAAACCCCGGAAGATTTTTTACCCTATGTCAAATGAATGTGTTGCTTGATACGCACGTTGCGCTGTGGTGGTATACTGATCCACAGGTATTGAATAAAGTAAGCCAGGATGTTTTAGCTGACCTTGATAATACTATTTTTTTCAGCGCTGCGAGTGTGTGGGAGTTGCATCTCAAAATTTCATTAGGCAAATTAAAAGTCCCGTCACATTTTATAAAAAAAGTGATGGAAGATTTTACGGAACTTCCAATTCGATCGCATCATGCAATACGTTTGCTAAAAATCGAGATGCTTCATCGTGACCCATTTGACTTAATGCTAATTTCACAATCTATGGAGGATGATCTTACTTTATTAACAAGAGATAGGCAAATTCTTCAGTATCAAATAAAATGTTTAGAAGCATAAATGGAACGTATACTAAAATTTCTAAAAGACCTTTCTAAAAACAACGACCGTGATTGGTTTGAAAAGAACAAACCAAAATATTTGGTGGCCAAAGAGGAATTTGATGCGTTTGTTGCAACGCTGCTGGATGAGTTGATCAAATTTGACGGATCACTTCATGGGCTCAATCCGAAAAAGCTAACATTTCGCATTTATCGCGATGTGCGTTTCAGCAAAGACAAACGTCCATATAAAACCAACATGGGAGCTTCATTTTCTGCAACAGGAAAAGGTATGGGAAGACCCGGCTATTACCTTCATATTGAGCCGGGAAACAAAAGTTTTATTGCAGGAGGGCTTTACATGCCCGAACCGGAAGTCCTTAACAAAATCCGACAGGAGATTGACTACAACGGAAAGAGCCTTACTAAAATCATGAATGATAAAAAATTCAAAAAGGATTTCGCGGCGTTTTGGGATGAGGACAAATTGAAGCGGGCGCCTAAAGGGTACGCAGAAGATCATCCGTACATCGAATGGATCAAACTAAAAAGTTTCATTACCACGCGCATGCTTACGGATAAGGAAGTGAAGGATAAGAAATTTTTGAAGCAACTTGCTACACTGACAAAATCATTACAGCCCCTCAACGATTTTTTAAGCGAAGCGATAGCCTGATAAGGGCATTTTGATTTTCTGATTTCTAATTGCGAAAATCAGCAACCAGAAATTTTGAATTAGAAATTATTTTTTCAGCATCCACTTCATTAAAGGGCCGCTGCTCATGCTGGTCACCAGTGCCATGATAACAAGCGAAACGAATACCTTCTCATTGATGAGCCCATTCTCCAGTGCTACGATACCCAAAATGATTTCCATTGCACCGCGTGCGTTCATGCCGAATGCTGCCCCGAGAGATTCTCTCCACGTAAAGCCGCCGAGGCGCGTGCCCAGGCCTGCTCCGATAATTTTTCCTGCAAAGGCAATAACAAGAATGATGAGGGTAAGACTGAGATCAAAATTGGTAATAAAGTTTACACGCAACCCTATGGATACAAAAAACAATGGAGCGAAAATGTTGTTGATAAACTGGTGAACAATTTCTTTTGCACGCTCACTAAAATGTTCCGAGTCACCCAGTGCAATGCCCACAATGAATGCTCCGAAGATGGCATGAATGCCAATGAACTCTGTGAAAGCAGCGCCCAAAAAGCACAAGGCCAGTGAGATTGACAATACCCCCCCGGGCCATGCCAGTTTTTTATTCACCCAAGGCAACACGCGATTGAAAATTCCACGTCCTAATGTGAGCATAATGGCAACAAAAGAGATGGCAAGAAGAATCGTATACCCGATCGACATATTCCCTTCTTTACCAATCATGCTGAGCACGACCGAAAAAATAAGCCAGCCGACCACGTCATCAATCATCGCCGAAGCAACAATGAGTAGTCCCATGCGTGACTTAAACATATTGAGATCCATCAGAATTCTCACAATCACCGGGAGTGCGGTGATGGCCATGGCGGTTCCCATAAACAAAGCAAAAATTAAATTTTGCGTTGTGTCTGCAATTCCAAAAAATTCAGGGAAATAGTACGGAAATATAAAGCCGATGGCAAACGGAATCATCAGTCCGAGTAGGCTCGTAAAGATTGCTTGTTTTCCCTGCTGCCTCACAATATGAAGGTCCACCTCAAGTCCTGCAATGAAAAGCAACATGACAACGGCAACCTGTACAAAACCCGACAAAATGGTAGCATTTGCACTGGGTACCGGATAAAGGGTTTGAAACCAATCGGGATTGATCATGCCTAACACGGTAGGGCCTAGCAGAAGGCCAGCAATGATTTCTCCGATAACGGCTGGCTGTTTAAACTTTCGTGCTACTTCGGCAAGCATCCTTGCCATGAGCAACATGATGCTGAGTTGAATCAACAGGTGTACAACATCGGCATGGCTGAGTTTACCCACGTGTCACCTCCTTCAGGTTTATCATGAGTAAATTACACGGCAGGTCTGCAAAGACATATTCAAGGTCTCGTGGAAACGCACGGCCAAAGATTGAAAATTTTCTTGGCGGAGCTCCCACAATGAGCAGGTCAGCATGTTTGCGCTCTGCAAACTTTGAAAGTTCAAATCCTGACTTTCCTGCAACAACTTTAATATTGATTTTTAAGCCTTCATGAGGAATGCGGCTTAACATTTCTTCTACTTTCGTAATTTCTTCACGCACCAGGTTTTGCTTTGTAAGTTCATACTCCTCTTCAGTACATTGATCCGATGCTGATAGCGAGAGGCTTAGCAACTTCAATTCCCGTACGATGTGAATCCATTGTGCATGATGGAGTTTTCCTAATTGACAGGCAATTCCGATGGCATCCTGAATGTAGGCGCTGTCTTCCGCATTCACGACGATATTTTTAAAAGACGTGGAGGCTACGGCAGGCGTTGTGATCATGAGCAACGAGCAATTTGCTTTACGCATAATGTTACGCGCAGTAGTGCCAATGTAATGGCCAATAAGATTTTCTTTTTTTAAAGCACCCGCGATGAGCAGATCGATTTTCTCCTCTTTGCAAAACTTCAAGATTTCGTCTGCCGGATTTCCTTTACGAAATAAAATGGAAACCTGAACTGGGTCACCGGCTGCCCCGATAATCATTTGTTTTATTTTGGCCTGATTTTCATCGCTTTTTAACCCCACATGAACCAATGCCAGAGACGCATTGAATTGACGTGCGATCTTAACGGCTTCCGCCAGTATAGCGTGTGCCGTGGGAGAAAAGGCAATGGCGAGTCCGATGCGCTGGAAATTCATGCGAGTTTAAGGTATGAATTTTTTCAATATCTGGCTTTGATATTTCTTTTTTGAAGGCGAGTCGCAGAATAACAAGTTGGTTTACAAGGCGGAGCGAAAGTTCAAGCCCGGGCATCCCTTCTGCGAAAAACTGACAGGCCAGGTCGTTGAGCTATCGACTAAAAAATTATCTTTACGCCCCTATGGCTAATTTAGACGATAACCTCTTAAAGAACGTGATTTCCCATGCCAAGGAGTATGGGTTTGTATTTCAATCCAGCGAAATCTATGATGGACTCAGTGCCGTGTATGACTATGGCCAGAACGGATCGGAATTAAAAAATAATCTGAAGGAATACTGGTGGAAGTTCATGACGCAGCTTCACGATAATATCGTGGGTATTGACGCTGCTATTTTTATGCACCCAACGACATGGAAAGCCTCAGGACACGTGGATGCATTTAATGACCCGATGGTCGACAACAAAGATTCCAAAAAAAGATACCGCGCCGATGTGCTGGTGGAAGATGCCATTGCTAAAATGGAAGAGAAGATTGAAAAGGAAGTAGAGAAAGCTGCGAAACGTTTTGGAGACACGTTCGACAAGGAAATGTTTGTGAAGACAAATCCACGTGTGCAGGAATACCAGAAAAAGATAGACGAAACAAACGCACGCTTAAAAGACGTTATCGCTAAGGCAGACATGGCTGCGTTCAAGCAACTTCTGGTTGATCTTGAAATTGCAGACCCCATTTCGGGAACACGCAACTGGACCGATGTGCGTCAATTTAATTTGATGTTTTCTACCGAGATGGGCTCGTTGGCAGAAGACACCAACAAAATTTATTTACGTCCGGAAACCGCACAGGGAATTTTTGTGAATTTTCTGAATGTGCAAAAAACAGGACGCATGAAAATCCCGTTTGGAATTGCACAGATCGGTAAAGCTTTTCGTAACGAGATTGTAGCACGTCAGTTCATTTTCAGAATGCGTGAGTTTGAGCAAATGGAGATGCAATTCTTCATCAAGCCGGGCGAGGAGATGAAGTGGTATGAATACTGGAAAGAAAAAAGAATGAAGTGGCATCAGGCTTTAGGGCTGGGAAGTGAGAATTATCGATTTCACGATCACCTGAACCTGGCGCATTACGCCAACGCTGCGTGCGATATTCAATTCAATTTCCCTATGGGCTTTAAGGAATTGGAGGGAATCCATTCACGCACCGATTTTGATTTAAAAAATCACGAGAAATTTTCTGGTAAAAAACTTCAATACTTTGATCCTGAGGATAACCAGAATTTTATACCGTTTGTATTGGAGACCTCAGTAGGTCTTGATCGCCTTTTCCTTTCGGTGTTGTCAAAAGCATATACTGAAGAAAAACTGGAGGATGGCAGCGAACGAGTTGTATTGAGAATTCCACCCGCGCTGGCTCCAAACAAGATCGCTATCCTTCCATTGATGAAGAAAGATGGTCTTCCTGAAAAAGCTTCAGAAATAATGAATGAGCTGAAGTTTGACTTCCGGTGTTTTTATGAAGAAAAGGATGCGATCGGAAAACGCTACCGCAGGCAGGATGCGATCGGTACACCATACTGCATTACGATCGATCATCAAACGCTGCAGGACAATACAGTTACAATTCGTGACCGTGATACGATGAAGCAGGAGCGTGTTCATGTGAGTGAGATTAAGACGAAACTGGAGCGTCAATGCTCTATTAAAACATTGCTCCAAAAGATATAGTCGTTTGGTTTACTTTTTCCAATTGATGACTCTGGGATTTATTGGGTACGCCATTCAGAAAGCAAGACTAAATAAATGATCTGGCAACAACTTCTTTCCTCACAACGCACTGGACAAAAGCCAATGCCTTTGGATCAATCCCGCAGTGCGTTCGAGCAGGATTATGACCGCATCATTTTTTCTCACCCGTTTCGAAAGCTTCAGGATAAGACCCAGGTACATCCGTTACCTGAACATGATTTTGTGCATACGCGGCTTACACACAGCCTCGAAGTTTCGAGTGTCGGTCGCTCATTAGGAAAGCGTGTGGGAGAAGTGATTATTCAACGCCATCCAGAATTAAAAGAGGGTTTTTCGTTTTTTGATTTTGGAGCCATCGTAGCAGCAGCTTCGTTGGCGCATGATCTTGGCAATCCACCTTTTGGACATGCGGGAGAAGAAGCCCTATCTGATTTTTTCATTCATCACCAACAAGGGCAACGTTTTAAAAATGAAATTACAGCAGAGCAATGGGAAGACCTCATAAAATTTGAAGGCAATGCTCAGGGCTTTCGCATCATTACTAAAAATCAGTATGGATTAAAATTGACCTTCGCTACGTTGGGGGCCTTTACAAAATACCCTTGTCCATCGCTCATGCCAGGGCGTGACAAGACAAAACGCAGCCAGAAGAAGTTTGGATTCTTCCAATCAGAAAAGGAAATTTTTGAAGATGTATCAGCAGCAATCGGAATACGCGTTGACGGTAAATCGTTTCGGCATCCCCTGGCCTTTTTAGTCGAAGCTGCGGATGATATTTGTTATAGCATCATTGATCTCGAAGATGGGTTTAGCCTGGGATTGGTAAGTTATGATGAGGCGCGCGCCTTGTTTGAAGGTGTGATCACCAAAAATAAATCCAAGCTGGGAAAGCTGGATCAATTAATTAGTCCGCAGGAAAAAATGGGTTATCTGCGTGCATTGGCGATCGGAGATTTGATGGATGAGTGCTCAACTTTGTTTCTTGATCACGAGCAGGAAATTCTTTCCGGAAAGTTTGATACGGCACTGGCAGACAAGTGTCCTTCCAAAGAAGGATTAAAAAAAATCATTGATGTGTCTGTAAAAAAAATCTATCAGGCAAGACAGGTTGTTGAAATTGAAGCGGCTGGTCATGAGGTGTTGCCGGGTTTGCTTACGGAGTTTACTGAAGCTGGGCTGCATATCACAAAGCCAAAATCAAGAAAGTATGATAACCTCGTGAAGTTGATGCCCGAAGAAATTGTTTCGCAGATCAGACAAAATCCCGCCGATACCTACGGCATGCTTCGACTTGTGATTGATTTTATCTCCGGCCTCACCGACCGCCATGCACTTTCTCTTTACAGAAAGGTGAAAGGAATAAGTCTTTAAAGTTATTCGATAACGGTAAAAATTCTTCTCCATCTGATTTTATCAAGAAGTTCAGCATTGCTATCGACTGACATCCAAACAAAAAGTGGCTTCCCGACGACGTGATCTTCCGGCACAAATCCCCAATAGCGTGAGTCTATTGAATTGTGACGATTGTCGCCCATCATGAAATAATAGTTTTGCTTGAAGGTATATGTGGTTACCGGAACGCCATCAATTTGTAATTTTCCCTGTTGAATATTGACATTGGAATTATGTTCATAGTCTTTGATGATCTCACCGTAGAGTACCAGTGTGGAATCATTTATATCGACCTTCATTCCGGTTGCCGGGATTACAAGCGGCCCGTAGTCGTCTCTGTTCCATCCTGTGTTCAACGAAGCTCCGAAAATGGGATCCGGAGTTCCAATGTCATTCTCCTTTATCGACACCACATAAGGTGCTGCCTTTATCTGGTCGAATTGTTTTTTGGTAATGAACATCTCATACACCGCGAGATTTTCTGGTGAACGACCTAGGAAAAAATAGTCATCGCTGGAAATGTGAAACCCTGTAAAGTTTCTTTTATTGATTTCATCTTTAGCGACCAAACGATATTCGAATTTCATATTCTCCGGATTGGTCAACGGAACGCCATTGGCAAAAGCCTGCTTATTCCGTATTTCGAACAGGTCACCTGCAACAGCAACACATCGTTTTACATAAAATGTCTTTAAATCCATAGGGTATTTCACCCCTTTGTTTTGGCTTAATGGCGGAACATTAAATACAACCACATCTTCTCTTTTAACATGACTGATACCAGGGAATCGGTAGGTAGGTAATTCGATCCAATCCAGGTAGGAAGGAATTTCTGTTCCCCAGATCGTTTGATGCGTCAACGGAATTTGAAGTGGTGTTGCAGGCGTGCGACTTCCATAATGAAATTTACTCACGAAAAGATAATCACCTGTCATAATCGTATTTTCCATGGAGCCCGTTGGAACAACAAATGCTTCTACAGCACTCCAGCGAATAAGCGTGGCCACCACCACAGCAAAAACAATGGAATCTCGCCATTCCTGAAAAATTGTTTTTGACTTTAATTCCTTCTTTTTTCGGATTGTCCAGAATTTTAAGTTCATGTAGCTTGGATTATGTTATTGGTTTATGGTTTAACGTGACCAGATGGAGAAGGGTTTTCCCTGGTCGTGGATGACCGGATAATAACGCCCTGCCATTTATCAAGAAACACAAGTATTTCAGTCCTTTATTTACTTTCTTTAAGAAGTAACAAAAGCGATGAACATGAAAATAAGACGAGGATTATATTGCATGTTGATGTTGGCGATAGTGGCTTGTTCATCATCAAAACCCACAGCAATACCTGCAACGGATTACAGACTCCACGATATCTGGGTGTTGAAAGAATTGAATGGCAGAAAACTTACGGTAAGTGATTACTCGCGCGAAGCTCCGCGCATGGAATTGAATACGAAGGAGGGTAAGGTGTTGGGCAATTCCGGATGTAATAATTTCTTTGGAAGTTTTTCATCGCAAGGAGAAAAAATAACTTTTTCTGATCTGGGCAGTACGAAAATGTTTTGTGAGAAATCAGTCGAGACAGAATTTTTTGAAGCACTCGCAAAAGCTCAGCGGTTTGAAGTTAAAGACTTGCATCTTTTGCTTTATAAAGATGAAGTATTGATTGCCTCGTTTTTGAAGGTGGACTGAAGGAATTGACATGATTGCAATGCTTTAAAAAGAAGCTTAAAGGCTAAATCCCGGTAATCCGTGAATCCAACAAATCCCGATCAAATTCTTAGCTTTACCAACCCCAAATGATTTGCCCCGATGTGGAGCCGCATTGCGCAGTTTATAATTAGTTACCGCCTACCCAGTATTGTCTTTATTGGACTCGTCACGGTGTTCATGGGGTATCATGCTTCAAAGATTGAATTAAGCCGCGAATTTGCCCGCACGGTTCCTCCGGATGATCCAGACATGATTTATTTTAACCAGTTCAAGGAACGATTTGGTGAAGACGGCAACATTGTGGCACTGGGTATTCTGGATAGCGCGATTTATAAACTCAAAAATTTCAACAAGCTTCAACAGCTCAGCCTTGAGCTGGGCAAATTGCCGGGAGTCAACACCGTGGTGAGCGTACCGCTGATCAAAACAATTCGCAAGGACACACTCAATAAAAAATTCTACCTGAAAGATCTGATTCCAAGACCAGTAGCTTCTCAATACGAACTCGATAGCCTGATGGGCATCATGGGCAACCAGCGATTCTATATGGGACAAATTGTGAACCCGGAGAATGGTGCAACGATGGTATTGGTATCGTTAAGAAAGGAAATTGTGAACTCGGCTGTGCGGGAGAAATTGATTCAGGATCTTGTGATTATTGGTAAGAAATTTTCTGAAGACTCAAATATTGAATTACGATACGCAGGTCTTCCTTTTATCCGCACAGAGATGTCTCTGCAAGTGAGAAAAGAGCTCAGGTTATTTCTTTTCCTGTCGATGTTGGTGACCGGAGTCATTATGTTTCTTTTCTTCCGATCGTTTCGTGCTGTGATTTTTTCCATGATCGTGATTGGCGTGGTCGTGGTGTGGGTATTAGGCACGGTCGTTTTGTTTGGTTATAAGATTACGCTGCTTACGGGATTGATTCCACCCGTCATCGTTACCATAGGCATTACGAATGCTATTTACTTACTGAATAAGTATCACCTTGAATTTGCAAAACATCTCAATAAAGAAGAAGCGATTGCTGTCGTGGTGAAGAAAATGGGGCTGGCTACTTTTCTCACCAACCTCACCGTGGCCATTGGATTTTTAACGCTGCTGTCCACCGATATCATGGTGCTGCGGGAATTTGGTGTCGTTGCCGGCATCAACATTATGGCATTATTTCTCGTAAGCCTGGTGATTATTCCGGGAATTTTTTCATGGTTGCCGGAACCTGGCAAAAAACACTTACGTCATCTTGATTTCAAAATCATGAATGGTTTTGTACAAGCCATTGATTTGTTGGTTCATCGCCATCGGCTCACGATTTATGCCGGAGCTATCCTGCTCACCATTTTTTCTGTGTACGGAATTTCCAAACTACAGTCTATTTCATTTATTGTGGACGATGTACCCGATGATAGCCAGATAAAAAAGGACCTTCTGTTCTTTGAAGCGAACTTCAGTGGTATTATGCCGTTGGAAATTGAAGTCGATACCGGTGAGCGAAAGGGAATTTTAAAAGTTAGAACACTACAGAAGATTGAGGAACTGGAAACTTTTCTGGATTCTTTAAAAGGTGTGTCACGTCCGTTGTCGGTGATCAGTTTGGTAAAAGCCTCCAAGCAGGCATTTTATAATGATAACCCTGCCCGCTATGCCCTGCCCGACAATCGGGAGAGAGGATTTATACTTCGGTATATGCAAGGCCAAACCGACAATGCCGGCATACTTAAATCATTTGTTGACTCCACATATCAAAAAATGCGCATCTCACTTCAGATCGCAGACATTGGATCTAAAAAGCTTGACTCACTGGTGGGTGGTGTCATTGAACCCAGGATCAAACAAATTTTTAGTGAGACCGGCATCACCGCAACAGTCACGGGTTCTTCGAAGGTGTTTATTAAAGGAAATAAATTTTTGATCGCGAATCTTCAGGAGAGTTTGTTACTCGCTTTCATTCTCATCACCCTGTCCATGGCACTTCTGTTTGCCAATGTGCGCATGATCATCATTTCGTTGATACCAAATTTGATTGCACTCATGATCACAGCCGGACTCATGGGTTATTTTCATATTCCCCTCAAGCCGAGTACCGCGCTGATCTTTAGCATCACGTTTGGCATATCGGTTGACAATTCAATACGTTTCTTAGCCAAGTATCGTCAGGAGCAATTTGCAAACCGTTTTTTTGTGTCACTTTCTGTTTCGGAGAGCATACTAGAAACCGGAAAGAGCATTGTGTACACATCGATCGTACTTTTTGCCGGTTTTATCATTTTTGCGTTCTCCTCGTTTGGAGGTACCATTGCGTTGGGCGTTCTAACGTCAACGACGTTGGTGATCTCTATGTTCACTAACCTTATTTTATTGCCTGCCCTGATCATGACGTTCGATAAACCGAAAAAAGGGAAGGAAGAACGCCAATTGATCGATGAGATTGACGTTGGTTCTTATGGCGAGCAAGAAGACGAAGCCATCGACCTGAGCAAAATCAGAATTCACGACCGCCTGGGTTCAGCTGAATAGGCCCGTTTTTAAACGTTTTTGAATATTATGTGGATAAGATGTGGAAAAGTTGTTCATATCTTTTTGAATTACGTTATTTGCACCGGGCCGGCTGCGTCTGAATTCTGGCTTCATGCCAGCGAAGGGTATCCTTCTTAGGGCGACAGAGGGCCTATTTTATTTTTAGGGGTGAGTGGATTTTTAGCATTGTAGTAATTACCCCAATCCTTATAATTTTCAATTCCATAAAGGTCTAAGACTAGGCTAATTTTCGGCATCAGGTATTCATAAAACCTGACTTCGCCTCTTTCAAAAACCCTTTGAACTACCCAGCATAAATAATCTGCGACACACAATAAAGGTTCGTCTTGAAATTTATGAACGCTATAGTTGAAAATTGCTGATATCTCTTTTTCAGGATTTTTTTTCTTATACCTCTCCGATGCAATGTGAATGGCTCTTTCCAAATTCTTGATGCTGGTACTGTTTTGCCTTTCAGCAACATTGAGAACCAGTTTAGGATAATTAAACTTATCCTTGATCAAATGAGAGAGAAGATCGGCATAAAATTCTGCTTCATTGTCATTATGTTTTCGTTTGAAGCGGTCAACATTCTTTCTTGCAACTACGGCTTGGAAAGTGCAATCTGTCGTTAGGATAAAGTCCAGAAATACCTTTTTAAGGTCATTTGAATCATCCTTGGCGTGAAAATAAAAGCCTCCTTTGTGAATTCGTTTCTTTACACTTTCCATGGATTTAAAAAGTGGACTTTTCTCTATTTCACGCTGAAGTAAAACTATTCGTTCTCTCAGATCGGGAAGGGGTTCGAGGAAACGAGTCATTCCCAACGTAAATGAATTACTGACGCCCTCCGTGCCGATTATTGGTAGCTTACCCTTACCATAAAAAGTTGTATCACCCGCTTCATCTAAAAACCTATGATACTCAAATGTTGATCGTTTATTTTTAAAATCTCCCATCAATTTTCCGTTGATTCATAGAATTTCAAATGTAGAGACTTGAACAGATGATATGACTAATAAATTATAGATCATATGCTGATCCGTAAAACACAAAATTGAGGTTTTACGCGTATAATGACTAGCCACTCTCTGATTAAATATTCCTAAATTGCGCCTTATTTTTTCATCAGGTGAGTAAGTACAAAGAACACAAAGACGTCAATTTTGCCAAAATAGCCGACGAAATCCTCGAATTCTGGAAACAGGAAAAGATTTTTGAAAAGTCGGTGAGCAACCGAGAAGGTTCTCCATCCTTCACGTTTTATGAAGGCCCGCCTTCGGCTAACGGAACCCCCGGTATTCACCATGTGATGGGCCGTACAGTGAAAGATATTTTCTGTCGCTTTAAAACACTTCAGGGTTTCCAGGTGAAACGCAAGGGAGGTTGGGATACCCATGGTCTTCCTGTAGAGTTGCAAGTTGAAAAACAACTGGGTATCACGAAGGATGATATCGGCAAAAAGATATCCATTGAGGATTACAACAAGAAGTGCCGTGAAACGGTGATGATGTATAAGGATCAATGGGATGACCTGACTGTGAAGATGGGCTATTGGGTAGATCTTGACAATCCTTACATCACGTATGAAAAGGAATATATCGAGTCACTCTGGTGGATCTTAAAACAGTTTTATGATAAAGGCCTTTTGTATAAAGGGTATACCATTCAGCCGTATTCACCATCAGATGGAACAGGCCTAAGCTCGCATGAGCTTAATCAGCCGGGCTGTTACAAAGAAGTAAAGGATACTTCGATCGTTGCGCAGTTTAAGGTAAAAAAAGATTCGAAGTCAGATTTTTTGTTCACACAACTCACGGGCGATTTATTTATTCTTGCCTGGACAACCACGCCCTGGACACTTCCTTCCAATACAGCACTGGCCGTTGGAGAGAAAATTAAATACGTTCAGATCAGTACGTTTAACCCATACACACATAAACCGATTAGTGTTGTTCTAGCTAAAGACCTTGTCGGAAAATATTTCTCAGAGAAGAACAAAGACCTGAAGCTTGACGATTATAAAACCGGAGATAAAGCAATCCCTTTTAGTATCGTTCAGGAGTTTACGGGCAAGCAACTTATAGGCATTCGTTACGAACAACTGATGCCGTATGTTCAACCGTTTTACGATGCTGACAAAGCCTTCCAGGTTATAGGCGGCGATTTCGTTACCACAGAAGATGGAACGGGTGTCGTTCACATTTCACCCACCTTCGGTGCAGACGACTTTAGAGCGGCAAAACAACATGGTGTTCCTGCGTTAACGTTGAAGGATGAAGCTGACAATGAAACACCAACCGTTGACAAGAAAGGAAAATTTGTTCCTGTCATTGGCGAAAAACTAAAGGAAGGAGTAACGAAATACAAAATCAAAACACACAAGCCATTGGGTGCTGATGATTTTTATGTAAAAAATTATACCGACGAAGACGAGAGCAATCCGGATTATAAAAACACGGATGTGATCATCTCTATTATTTTAAAGGAAGAAAATAAAGCTTTTGATGTTCGTAAATACGAACACACCTATCCACACTCGTGGCGTACGGACAAACCTGTATTGTACTATCCTTTGGATGCCTGGTTCATTAAGACCACGGCATTGAAAGATAAAATGGTAGCGCTCAACAAAACCATCAATTGGAAACCAGAGTCAACCGGTATCGGACGATTTGGTAACTGGCTGGAAAATCTTGTTGACTGGAATTTATCACGCTCACGGTATTGGGGAACACCTCTGCCAATTTGGAGAACAAAAGATGGAAAGGAAGAAATCTGCATTGGCTCAATTGATCAGTTAACAAAAGAAATGCAAAAGGCAGAGAGGGCTGGGATAAAGCAAAAACAGTCCATGGTCGATGGTCAATGGACCATGGACTTACACAGACCTTATGTAGATGAAATAATTCTAGTTAGTAGTTCCGGTGAACCGATGACGCGTGAGACGGATCTCATTGACGTGTGGTTTGATTCAGGAGCGATGCCTTACGCGCAATGGCATTATCCATTTGAGAACAAAGACATTTTTGAAAAAAATTACCCAGCTGATTTTATAGCAGAAGGTGTAGACCAAACCCGCGGCTGGTTTTTCACCTTACACGCCGTAGCGACGATGCTGAGTGAATCGAGCGATGAAATAAAAGCTGTTAATAAGAAAGTAGGGAATGGAGGAGTTGCATTTAAAAATGTAATCTCGAACGGTCTCGTACTGGACAAAGACGGTAACAAAATGTCCAAACGCAAAGGAAACGTGGTGAATCCCTTCGAGAGCCTTGCGAAATACGGGCCGGATGTATTGCGCTGGTACATGATTGAAAATGCACCACCATGGGACAACCTGAAATTTGATTTTGAAGGAGTTACGGAAACACAGCGCAGATTCTTTGGCACACTCATCAATACGTATAACTTCTTTGCACTATACGCTAACATTGATGGCTTTGTAAAAGATGAACAGAATAACGTTCCTTATAATCAATTGGCGCCATTGGATAAGTGGATCATCACAAAAGAGCAAACGTTGATTACTGATGTGATTGCCGCCTATAATGATTACGAGCCAACAAAAGCAGCGCGTGCCATTCAGGAATTTGTGAATGACCATGTTTCCAACTGGTATGTTCGGTTGAACAGAAAGCGTTTTTGGCAACCTGCCAACCGTGGAGAGCTTTCTGTTGACAAGCGTGCGGCATATGAAACCCTGTATGAGTGTTTGATGGTAACGGCACAATTGATGTCGCCCATTGCACCATTCTTCAGCGAGTGGTTATACAAAAACCTGACTGAAGGGATTCGCGATAACGCAAAGAAAAATAATACTCCGCTTCAATTTGAATCGATTCATCATACGTTGATGGTGAAACCTGAATTAAATCGCAAAGACGAAGAGCTTGAAATATCGATGGACTATGCACAGCGAATTTGCTCACTGGTACACTCGATTAGAAAAAACAGCAAAGTCAAAGTGCGTACTCCCTTACAAAAAATATTGCTTCCTGTGCTTGATGAAAAATTTTCACAACGTGTAAAAAGCGTAGAGGCAATCATCAAAGCCGAAGTAAACGTGAAGGAAGTTCAATACATCGATGATACATCGGACTTGCTGGTAAAAAAGGTTAAACCCAATTTTTCTAAACTGGGAAGACAGTATGGTGCAAAAATGAAGGATGTTTCGGCTGTGATCAACACCTTCACGAAGGAAGAAATATCAACGATCGAAAAATCAGGCACATTGGCAAAAGGTGGTTTTGATTTGGTTTTGGAAGATGTATTGATCAGCTCAGAAGATATTCCAGGATGGGCCGTAGCCTCCGAAAACGGACTCACTGTCGCACTGGATATTACGCTGACCGATGAACTGAAACGTGAAGGTATCGCACGTGATTTTGTAAACCGCATTCAAAATTTACGTAAAGACACTGGTCTGGAAGTGCTAGATAAAATTGTTATTGAAGTGGAGGGAAATGGAGAATTGACAACCTCAGCGCTCTCCGCTTACAAAGAATATATTAGCGCGAGACACAAGCAATACGTTTAGAATTCAAAGAGAAACTTACTGATGCCGTTGAAGTTGATATGGATGAGTTCGTTTTAAAAGTTAAAATCAGTAAGCAGTAATTCACGATCACCACGAGATGAAATTTTTCAAGTATTTTCTAATTGCATTTATTGTTATCACTATCGATCAGACCAGCAAGCTCCTTGTGCACAAGTACATGTACCTGCACGAAGAGATCAGCGTATTGGGCGATTGGTTCAAGCTTCATTATTTACTGAACCCGGGTATGGCATTTGGAATTCGTTGGGACAATGAATTCGGAAAGCTTGCCCTAACCTTGTTTCGGATTGGAGCCATGTTTGGCATCGGCTATTATTTGGTGCGCATGGTGCGTAAAAACGCTCATCCAGGATTTTTAATTTGCATGGCATTAATTCTTGGAGGCGCAGTTGGTAATGTGATTGATAGTACGTTTTACGGCGTGCTTCTTAACAATACACCGGATGGATCTGTAACACCTTGGTTCCACGGACAGGTGATTGACATGCTTTTCTTTCCCGTTTTTGATTTCTACTGGCCGGAGTGGATGCCGGGGTTGGGTGGAGAATATTTTCTTTTCTTCAGCCCGGTATTCAACATCGCAGATTCGTCCATTTTTATTGGTGTCCTTACCATTCTGCTATTTCAAAAACGATTTTTCCCTGAACGATCACATCATGAAGTTCAAACTGAGAGCGCAGAAAATGTGACTCAGGAGTCAATTTCTTCACCCGTTGAGAACTCATTGGACGAATCTATTGTTCCGGTTGAAGAAGAAAAGGAGAAAAAAGATCCTGAATAGAAAATGGCAGAGCAACTCATTATTTCAACCACAGCCAACAAGGCGGAGCGATATAAATCCTTAATTCCCCAGATTCAGGCATTGGTAGAGAATGAGACAGATGTTGTTGCTAACCTTTCAAACATCGCAGCTGCTCTCCGGCAAACCTTTAATTTTTTTTGGGTTGGATTTTATCTTGTAAGAAATAATGCCATGCCTGCCGGCAGGCAGGAGCTCGTGTTAGGACCTTTTCAAGGCCCCATCGCTTGCACACGAATCGCTTTTGGCAAAGGAGTTTGTGGAGCAAGCTGGAAAGAAAAGAAAACCATACTTGTTCCCGATGTAGAAAAATTTCCGGGTCATATTGCCTGTAGTTCGGATTCCAAATCAGAAATTGTATTGCCCGCCTTTAAAAATAATGAAGTCGCGTTGGTACTGGATGTGGACAGTGATAAGCTTAACGACTTTGATCAAACTGATGAGCTTTATTTGAAGCAGATCATGACGATTATCGAAAAATTTCTTTAGGAATACATTCGTTATGGGTAAGAAAGCAAAAGCTATCCTTCCAAAACCTAAACCTAGTTTTTTTGATGATGTTCATGACGTTGTCAGACTCATTCCCAAAGGAAGAGTAACCAGTTATGGAGCCATTGCAAACTACCTGGGCACAAAGATGAGCGCACGCATGGTGGGTTGGGCCATGAACGCTGCACATAGCAACAAAAAGATTCCGGCGCACCGTGTTGTGAATGCTGCAGGCCTGCTCACCGGAAAATTTCATTTTGAAACGCTGACTGCCATGCAGGAAAGACTGGAAAAAGAAGGCGTGAAAGTAAAAAAAGACAAAGTGCAGGATTTTGAAAAGCACTTTTGGAGCCCTTCCCAGGAACTTTAAATTCTCTCTTCCTGAGATTTTTCCCAAAAAAGGAAATATTTTTTCCTGTCAAGCTACAAATTGGTCTGATTTAAAGGATTTTATGACTGGCATACCATTGGTAATAGGTCATGGAAATTAATAATAAAATGAAAACAGTAAGGAACTTCATTGTGGTAGCATTTTCTTTGATGACGTTGACGAGCATGGCATCACCACTTTTGGGAGTAGAAGTATTGACCACGAGCCATGAGATCTTTTATTTTAAAATAGACAAAGGCTGGATTGGTGGCGAAGTAGATGTACTGGATGAAAATTCCAAACCAATCAGTGTTCAGAAGCTCGACAAGAAAAAGATGTTGATCGATTTCTTCGACATAGCTCCAGGCACGTACACGATTGTGATCAAGAAAGGTGGAGCGTGTAATTGTCAGGAAGAGTTTATCTACATAAAAAAATAACCCGAAATCTATATCGGGCTTTAATCGGATCGAAGGTCGTCAGTTTTGACGGCCTTCTTTCTTTTCAGAAATAATCCAAAGGCCAATAAATGTAAGCAGTCCGTTGATGATCAGAATTTCAAGTCCGATTTTGTAGCCCGAGAACCATTGCTCAGAATTTGAGCTGAGCCAATAGGAAATGATGGGGGAAAGAACGCATATCACAGGAACCCATTTTCCTTTCACCTGATGTTTTGTAAAAATCCCAAAGGAAAATAATCCTAATAATGGCCCATAGGTATAAGCAGCAATGTTGAGTACGGCATCAATGACCGACCGCTTATTCACCTCGTTAAAGGCAACAATGATGATCAGAAACAGCAGGGAGAATCCTATATGAACGAAAAGCTTTTGACGCTGCTTTTGTTTTTCAGATTTGTGTTTGAAGTTCAGAAAGTCGATGCAAAATGAAGTGGTAAGCCCCGCCAACGCAGAATCGGCGCTTGCATACGACGATGCAATGATACCCAGTAAAAAAAAGATGCCTACCACAGCTCCCAATTCATTTAGAGCCAGGCGCGGGAAGAGTTCATCGGATAACATGGGAATTGAAATTCCCTTCGCCTCGCTGTAGATGTAGAGCAGCGCTCCCAGGGTGAGAAAAAGAAAATTAACCAGTACAAGCACAATACTGAACCAAAACATATTTTTTTGCGCATCACCCAATGTTTTACATGTGAGATTTTTTTGCATGATTTCCTGATCCATGCCTGTCATTGTGATGGCAATGAACGCGCCTCCGAAAAATTGTTTGGGAAAAAACAACGTCGAGTTGGGATCATCGAAATGAAAAATCCGCGAATATCCTTTTTCGGAAATCGCATGAAAAACGTCAGAGAAAGAAAAGTGCAATGCCTGTGAGATTTGCCACACTGCGACACAGAGCGCCGTGATAAGAAAGATGGTCTGAAAGGAATCTGTCCAAACGATGGTTTTTACTCCACCTTTAAAAGTATAAATCCAGATCAATGCAATGGTGGTGGCAACGGTAACAAAAAAGGGGACTCCCCATGCATCAAACAAAAATAATTGTAACGTGATGGCCGCCAAAAAAAGCCGGAGGGACGAACCGATAGTACGCGAAATCAAAAAGAAAAATGCTCCGGTTTTATATGACCATATACCGAAGCGTTGTTCAAGATAGGTGTAGATAGAAATGAGATTGAGGCGGTAATACAACGGCATGAGCACACCAATGATGATCCAGTACCCCAACAGATACCCCAATACAACCTGGAAATAAGCAAAGCCAATTTTACCAACGTTGCCGGGCACGGATACAAACGTTACCCCCGAAAGAGAAGAACCGATCATTCCGAAAGCAACCAGGTACCATGGTGATTGCCGGTTAGCAGTGAAAAAAGTTGTAGAATCAGCACCCTTGGACGTGAAGTAGGAGATCGTTATCAGCGCCACAAAATAGATCACCAAAATAATAAGTACGAGAGAGGCTGACATGGTTACTTTTTAATTCCGTTTATTACAAAACCTGCTGCATGCTTGTGTAAAGTAAGCCAATCATGTTAATCCGTCAAATTCTTGAATCCGTGATAAATTTTTTATTTTTGTAGAGAATTTTTAAAAGGTATGATTGCTGCACCTCGTAAACAGGAACAGGTTCAGGTTGAAATACTTGAAGCCATTGAAAACACAGATGTAAAAGATCTGATTGTCTTCAATGATGACTTCAATACATTCGAGCACGTGATTGCCACGCTCATCAAAGTATGCAAGCATACCACAGAACAAGCCGAACAATGTACCTGGATCATACATCATAAAGGAAAGTGCACCGTAAAGACCGGAGTATTTGAAGAACTTGATCCCATGTGCAAAGCGATTCGTGAGGTAGGCATTGACGCGAAGATAATCTGATGGAATACTCCTCAAAACTTATTGAAGACGCGGTAAACGAAGTATCGAAACTTCCCGGTATTGGAAAGAAGACTGCCCTTCGTCTGGTGCTTCATTTGGTCAAGGAAAATGAGTTCAAAACCACAGCCCTTACTGATGCGCTGAGGAAGCTGCGTGCGAATATCAAATTCTGTAAGACGTGCCATAACATTTCCGACGACGACGAATGCAATATTTGCCGCAGTCACCGACGTGACCATGCCATTGTTTGTGTGGTGGAGGAAAGCCGGGATGTGATCGCCATTGAAAACACATCTCAGTTTGTGGGGGTATAACATGTGCTGGGTGGCGTAATCTCTCCCATTAATGGCGTGGGCCCGTCTGAATTGAAAATTGAAACCTTGCTTGCCCGGATGACAAGGGCCAATGGAGAGATAAAAGAGATCATTCTGGCGCTCAGCCCAACGTTGGAGGGGGATACTACGGCTTTTTATATCAATCGAAAGCTGAAGGAATTTCCAGTTAAAATCAGTTCCATTGCGCGTGGCGTGCCGGTAGGAGGAGATCTTGAATATGCCGATGAGATTACACTGGGCAGAAGCATCGTGGGCCGGACACTTTTCAATTAATTACCGCTCAACGAAATCCTGAAGAAAGCCCCTCACAGAATCGAGATTTTTTTAAAAAATTCCTTTCTTTGCGGCCGATAAAATTATTCTATTTTTTTATGCAACATCTTTCTGACCGTATTAATGCTATTGAAGAATCAGCCACACTCGCCATGGCCGCAAAGGCCCGTGAGTTTAAAATGAAAGGCATCGACGTAATCGGCCTGAGTCTTGGAGAACCTGATTTTAAGACCCCTGTACATATTTGCGAAGCAGCAAAAAAGGCGATTGATGAAGGAAAGTATTTTGCCTACCCTCCGGTAGCAGGGTATCAGGATTTACGTGAAGCCCTTGCTTCAAAATATCAAAAAGAAAATGGCGTTGCCTATAAGGCAGAGAATATCGTGGTTTCCAATGGGGCAAAACAATCGATCGCGAATGTGATGCTGGCGTTGCTGAACCCAGGCGATGAAGTTATTATTTTTTCACCGTACTGGGTGAGTTACGATGCGTTGGTGCGACTTACGGAAGCTACACCCGTTATCGTGAAAGGGGGCATTGAAAATGATTTTAAGGTAACAGCCGCACAGGTCGAAAAAGCCGTCACATCAAAAACACGCACTATTATTTTCTCTTCACCTTGCAATCCAACCGGTTCCGTGTTCACGAGAAAAGAACTCGAAGCCATCGCTGCAGTAGTATTAAAACACCCGGACTTGTTAATCATCTCGGATGAAATTTATGAACATATCAATTACATCGGAGAACAAGTGAGTATTGCATCCCTACCAGGGATGTTTGAACGCACCATAACAGTCAATGGATTTGCAAAGGGATTCGCCATGACAGGCTGGCGTGTGGGTTATATCGCCGCACCAAAATGGATTGCGGATGGATGTAATAAAGTTCAAGGTCAGATCACATCCGCCAATTGTTCGGTTTCTCAGCGCGCAGCATTGGCCGCCATTACGGGGGATTTATCGCCGACCAATAAAATGGTGGAAGAATATCGTAAGCGCAGGGATATTGTTTTTAATTTATTGAAGGAAATTCCAGGTATAAAAGCCAACTACCCGCAAGGAGCATTTTATTTCTTTCCAGATGTGAGCTTTTACTTCGGAAAGTCAAATGGCCAGATGACGATAAAGAATGGAGATGACTTCTGTTTGTTTATGTTGGAGACAGCCCATGTATCGATGGTGCCAGGAGGTGCATTTGGTGAAGAGAATTGTGTTCGGTTATCATATGCCGCATCTGAAAAAGACCTGATTGAAGCCATGAAACGCATAAAAGAAGCGTTAGTAAAGTTGAAATAGTTATCCATGTACAACCAATGACCACTGAACAAATCTTTGACTCTTTTAATAAGCTCAATGTATTGGTCATAGGTGATGTGATGTTGGACAGCTACATCTGGGGAGCGGTAGAACGAATTTCTCCTGAGGCTCCTGTACCCGTTGTCAATGTAAAAAAACGCGACTTTCGTTTGGGAGGTGCTGCGAATGTTGCGTTAAATCTTCAGGCGCTGGGCGCAAAACCGATTTTGTGTGCATTGATCGGAAATGATGATGCAGGAAAGAAATTACAGGATTGCCTGGATGCTAAGGGAATCACAAAAGAAGGACTTCTCATTTCTACAGGACGTCCCACTACAATTAAGACAAGAGTCATCGCCAGTCACCAGCATGTCGTGCGCATTGATGAAGAGTCGGATGCTATCGCTAATGACGAAGAGGAATCACAACTTTTGTCAAAGATTGAAAAGCTTCTCCCCCAATGTCAGGTGGTTGTATTTGAAGATTACGACAAAGGGGTTTTAAGTGCTTCACTGATCGATAACGTGGTACAGACCGCCAACCGATTGAAAATACCTACGGTCGTTGACCCGAAGAAAAGAAATTTTCTTGCTTACCGCAACGTGACCCTCTTCAAGCCGAACCTCAAGGAATTACGTGAAGGGTTGAAGATGGATGTTGATGGGGCGAATCAAGAACAGGTTTCTAAAGCTGTGGATCAATTAAAGCGAACACTGAACGCATCCGGTGTTATGATTACACTTTCAGAACATGGCGTGTACATGGATCATGCCGAAGAAAAAATAAAACTTCCTGCTCATACCCGCGAAATTGCAGATGTATCCGGAGCCGGCGATACCGTGGTGAGCATTGCAGCACTTTGCGTTGCCTTGGGACTTTCTCCTAAAATAACAGCAGCTCTTTCTAATCTTGGCGGGGGATTAGTATGTCAGCACGTGGGCGTTGTTCCAATTAATAAAGCGGAATTACTGGAAGAAGCTCTGAAGTCAACGTTTTAGTTACCTGATCTTTTCTCTTACCTCTTTTATTTTTTCCGTCATTTGGTTAAAGAAGCGGCTTCGTTCTTTTTCTCCCGTGGCGCTGATCAACACCGCTTTGTTAAGAAGATTATTAATAAAGTGTTCGGTCCTAACACAGAATGTCTCATCAGACGTGGTAAGCAAATCGGCAATGTTGTGTGTTAAGAAGACCAGGCGCTTTTCACCCATTTTAAAGAGGATTGTATTTTCGGCTACTAAAATTTCATTCTTGTAAAAATTGAGTTTGCCCTTACCATCCTTCGTACCCGCGGTTGTCCACAGACGGATATTTTCAAGGAGTGCGGAAAATTGGTCAAGAAGAACATGTGCATCCCTGGCATCAACAAAGTATCCGCAATCATAGAAATATTCAATTTGTTTGAGCGTGACATTCAGCGTTTCATCGCTCCATAGTTCAGTACTCGGCAGCACAGCAAACCTGTCCCAGATTTTACTTCCCATGTCGAGATAATTTTTGGGGATAAGGTCGAGCTTGAATTTTTCGTGTTGGTAACGAGAGTCATTCAATACCGCCTTCATCCAAAAAAACATTTTAAAAGCGCCCAATTCAGGAAAAGTAAAATAATAGAAGATGGGCATGTCTTTCGCGTAGTACACAAGTTCTTTATTGGTTTCCGGAAAAGCGGTGATCATGTCAAGCTTTTCTAAAATCGATTTAAGCCAGTGGCCAAAGTTGAACGAACTTTGATCCACGGCCTGATGGTGAAAGGAAAGAATTTCAGTATTGGGAGAGAGCAATGAGTCCAGCGACACTCTGTAATTCGTAACGAGGACTTTCACCTCGTCCAGCGACAATACCGTTTCGCCACGAATCCTCCGATAGGCGCTGTCGCGGCTGATATTCAGCATTTCAGCCAATTCGTCTACAAAAGAAAGGTTGGCGGGCAACTTCTTCTTAACGGCATCCAGAAAAGTAGATTGTATGCTGTCAAGATTTGCCATTGCCGGACGTTGATAAGGTTTGTGAAAAATGCAATTAATGTTACAGCGAAATCTCCGGATTTGCAATTATGGCAACTACTCAATTCATTTTTTTACCTGTGTACAGTTTTTTGCTAACTCTTTTCCTTAGCGTTGCCGAACATTGAAATCGAATGATGGATAAAATCCGCAAATGACTTAACTAATTTTCAAACTGCTTCTCCAATGGCATCTTCCTTCCGAGATCTTCAACAATTTGTTTCTCGAGAGGACTTTCCTTGATCACATTGTAGTTATCCCAAAAGGTTTTATTATAGGGAAGGTCCTGGTATTGAAGACCGTAATCTTTCATTTTTTTTGTGGTGCCTATCCATTCCGTTGTATTGGGATGGACTTCATTGACCAGAAGCTGTTGACGGAGATTGGTTTCAAATTGAAGGTGTTTAGTTTTTATATCGTACCAGTTGATTTTTGAATCAATGGTGATATAATTTAAATACATTTTTCCTTCGAACGATTTAAAATCAATAATTCGTTTTACGCTGGCAAATTTACTTTCAAGACCTTTCCTTTTTCCAAGTGCCTCCTCCTGATTCTTTTCATATTCAAGGTGGATAATGCCGTAATTTTTTTTATCGATAAACAAAGTGAGAGAATAATGATTGTCCTTACTGGTAATCACATAAATAGGCTTGCCGTTATAATAAGAATCTTTTTCACGTTTTAACGTAATGAAAAACTCTTCTTCTTCGGGAAACTGTCGGTATCGTATGGTGTTGTTGAGCAACAGATCTTCCAGTAGATTATCTTCGTCAAAATAATCAGTGAACTTGTTCCCATACCCCAGGCTTCTTCTTACTTCGACCAGATTGACACGTTCCAGTAATTTGAATTTATTACGCGGTGCCATGTAATTCTCATCATAAATTTTCACGGCTGCTTCAAGTAAGGAGATATAGGTTCCCCCCACCTTTTTCAGGTCACGATAAAAACCCTCCATCATGTAGGGTTTCATCGGATAGTTTTTTTCTACATTGGTCAGTGCAATCTGCAGGATGTCACTTCCCTTTAACATTTCTGAAACAACAACCTCATCAAGATAAAGTACTGATTTTTTCAGCTTAATGATTTGTTCTTTATTGTCAAGCAAAGTCCAGGCTGGTGCTTCGTAGCTTTCATAACCCAGCATGCTCACCACAAGCAGGTCATTCCGATAGTCACTGGGAATATGAAAATCAAAATCACCCTGGTCATTGGTGATCGTGCCAATGGATTTCCCTTTTAAACTTACCGAAGCGTAGCCAAGAGTTTCGCCACTTTCCGCATCCGTTACTTTTGCAGTGATGGTAATCTTCTGTCCCTCAGCAAGAATTGTAAAGAAGAAAAAACCTAAAATGAGAAATTTCTTCATTGGTTTACTTCCATCATAGATTTGCAAAGATAATGGATTCAAAGGTTAATTACGCAGTTAAAACGGTTTGAGTGTTTGCCGCATGACAATCCGTAAACTTGGGGATATTATTTAATTTCAAAAATGCTCATTTTGCATCCCAGCAACACCTAATTTTATCAGAGTAATGGAAAAGAATTCGGATTTTTACCGATGTCAATGTTAGAACCGTGAAATGGATTGATGATATACCGAAGATTTGGAAGCAGGCTTACGTGCTAATCTGTGGGTGGTATGCCATTAACTTTTCGATAAGCGCTTTCTTTGAGTGGAAATTTGAAACCCCCGAACTTTATGTTTTTTGGAATGCCCTTGCATTGCTTGAGGCGCTTTGTGTTTTTATAGTACTTATTTTTCTGTGGGCCCATTGGCTGTCTCAATTTCGCCTTGTCATTCAGACGGCAGGGCACACATTGGGTATTTTTTTATTTTTTATGGTGATGGGTACGCTTTCCTATTACTTCAACGACTACCTGGAGGGCTTTGTTTACTTTGAACACTGGCAGGAATACATGATGCGCCTGTTGAGCTGGGATGCTTTGCGTTTTCATGATCAGTATATTATCACTGTGGCAGTTTATTATTTGATCCGCTATTTTCAGGGATTGCAGCGCCAGGAGCGGGAGAAAAGTGCACTTGCTTTGAAAAATAAAGAAATGCAAATTTCGCTACTGAAATCTCAAATTAACCCTCATTTTCTTTTCAATACATTGAATTCGATCAGTACACTGATTCACTCCAGCAAAGATCAGGCGAGAAAAGTGATTACGCAGTTATCAGATATTTTCAGGTATGCATTAGATTCGCACGCTGGAGACATGGTAAAGTTATCTGTGGAAATCAGCTTTATTGAAAATTATATCACCATCCAACAGATTCGATTTGGCGATCGACTGCGATTCAGAAAAGAAATCGACCCTTCTTGTTTAAACATTGATATTCCCCCGATGATCCTTCAGCCGTTGGTAGAGAATTCTGTAAAATATGGCATAGCTTCGAAGGATGAAGGCGGTACAATTTACCTTTCAGTAAAGCGTTCGGGAGATATTATTTTTTTTGAAGTGAAGGACGATGGCTTAGGAAGTAAAGCAATAAAAGTAATGGACGGAAGTTCAAGTGGTGTTGGAATGGCCAATACAGATTTGCGACTTAAAAGCTATTTTGGGCCAGAATCGGGATTACGTGTTCATTCTAATGAACGAGGTTATGCTGTTAGTTTTTTTATAAAGGACAAATCGACGAATGAAGAAAAAATAACTCCACGAGAAGGAAAGTCAAGAAAACAACCTGAAAAACAACCTGTATGAATGCAACTTGTCTGATTATTGATGATGAAAAATTAGCCCGTGACCTGCTCCGCGAATACCTGGAGACCTTTCCACAGGTCGATCTGCTTGGCGAATGTTCAAAAGGATCTGAGGCTGTTGAGAAAATAGATAAGCTCAAACCCGATATTATTTTTCTGGATGTACAAATGCCGGGAATGACGGGATTTGATGTGCTGGATGAAATTATCCATGAGCCCTATGTGATCTTTACAACAGCCTACGATCAATATGCGATCAAAGCATTTGAGAAAAACGCGATTGATTATTTACTCAAGCCCATCGATCAGGAACGCTTTCAATCTTCGTTGAACCGGGCGTTGAAGCGTAAATCGGCTGAAAATTCGAATCTGGAGGATCTACTGTCAAGTCTGCGAACGGTAAATTCCAGAACAAGCTATGATTCACATATTTTTGTTCAGAAGTCGGAAAAACTTTTTAACCTTCCTGTAGAGGAGATTCTTTATCTGGAAGCTTCCGGTGATTATACCATCATCACCACGAAGAACGATCAGTTTGTAAGCTCCTCGGGCATAGGGAAGTTGGAGGAAATTATGAACCCGGATACATTTATCCGCGTGCATCGTTCTACCATTATCAATCTCAATTATCTTAAGGAAATAGAACGACACTTCAATGGGGGTATGGTGGTAAAAATGAATACCGGAAAAAGTTTTCCGGTCAGTCGGACCTACGCAAAAGTGATCAGAAGGAAAGTAGTGTAGCACCAAAAATCCCGGCCATCCAAAGTGACCGGGATTTTTTACAAATCATTTATTTTTTTACTTCCCAGCGCCACGTTCTTCCATTCTTGTTTGTGATCGCCACAAAATTATCACATGCTCCATCACCGTAATCCACAGTAATCTCTCGCTCACCATGCTTAATGAGTTTCTTTCCGGAAACAGGTATGAAGACGTCCGATGAAGAACATTTCCGGTCATACACGAGTGGTTCCAGTATTTCAATATGAAAACCACGACCATTACGATGGTTACCTTCGGCTGTGCCGTAAATGATTAAGCGATTAAGTATATTATTTCCATCGCGTTCCACCTCGCGTCTATGATGCACGCTGCGTCTTGCGATACTTCCGTCAGGCCAGGTCATGGTTCCATCTTCCAGTTCCACCTTCAACGATTGAATTCCTTCCGCACTTTCTGAGACATTGGTTACAGTTCGTGAACCGGCAATAGCGATATTATTTACACGATAATTCTCGAAGCGTATGTTCCATGATGAACCAGGAATACTCCATCGACCGGTATAGGTTATGATAATCATACCTTGCCTCAAAGTACCATGTGCGTCCGTACAACCTTCCGCAAAATTTACTGATATCGAACCGGAGTCTTTCGATCCACTCCGTGTAACCAATGCGCAGGTCAGACGATTATCTGTACTCGTTTTAGATCCGCTTCCTGGATCTTCCCCGAGCAACGCAAGTGTGATATCGTCTCCGTCATCATTGTAGTAGTCTTCCTGAGAATCGAATAGGGCAATCTCCGAATCTTCCGCATCCGGTGATACGGACGCATCGTCATGGTTACAGGACACAAAAAAAGTTATCGCAAGGGCGAACAGAAAAAGCGAACCCATACCGCGGTAAGCGGCTTTTTTCTCCGATAGTTTAAGCGTTTTCATAGTTCTTCGTTTTTGTTTTACGAATACTTAGATGAAGAACAACAGATAAGGTTTAATCCTTCGTTTGTTTTTTTTTGAAGTTTGAAAAGGAGTTGAATACGTGCAACGGTTATATTAAATACCGTGCCGCGCCAGTTCATTGCGCAGTTGTTCCGGAGATTGAAAGTGAATCACACGTAATCCTACGTCAGTTCCTCCGGAAATATTGGCGAGATTATCATCAATGAAGAGGGCAGTCGACGGATCAACCTGATGACGATCAAAAAGTATTTGAAAAAATTCCGGAAAAGGTTTTCGGGTTTTCTCTACACCGGAAACCACAATCCCCTCAAACCAATGAAGAAACTCAAAATTTTCACGTGCCCAGGGAAATGTTTCAGCCGACCAGTTTGTCAACGCATAGAGTCTGTATTTTTTTGATTTATGGAGGGAGTCAAGAATTTCCACAGTGCCCTGAATAGCCCCATCGATCGTTTCATGCCACCTGCCATACCAGGCTTCGATGGCTATTTTGTGATCCGGAAATTTTTGAACGAGCTCCATCGTTGCTTCCTCAAACGACCGACCAGCATCTTGCTTTTCATTCCACTCACTGGTGCACACATGTTGTAAAAACCAGTCGATCTCTTCCTCTGTTTTGAATATTTTCCGATAGAGATAGCGCGGATTCCAGTCGATGAGCACAGCTCCCAGATCAAAAATGATGGTGTCAATAGGTTTAGTCATGCTATTTTGCAATTAGAATACGGTCCTTGTTTTGAAGATCTTTTACGATTTCACAGGTTGAAAAACCTGCTGACTGAAAAATGGATAATGTCTCATTCCCAAAATGTTCATTAATTTCTACCAGCACGGTTCCGTTTTTGTTCAATGCCTTTCTTGAATTGACGGCGATCCTTCTGTAAAAAAGCAGCGGATCGTGTTCCGAAAATAAGGCGAGGTGTGGTTCGTAATCGAGTACGTTTTTTTTCATTTTGTTTTTCTCTTCAGCGGATATATAGGGCGGATTGCTCACGATCACATCATAACTTCCGGGGATCGCAGCACTCAAAATATCGTGATGCAACAGCGTAACATGCGTTTTTAATGTGTCTGCATTGTGCTGTGCCACCGTCAATGCTTCTTTACTAATGTCGGTGGCTGTTACCTGGGCTGCGATTAGTTCCAGGGCCAGTGTGATGGCGATGCACCCGCTTCCAGTGCCAATGTCGAGTATTTTTGAGTTGATGGGCAAATCAAGATTCAAAATTTCACGGACTAATAATTCTGTCTCTTGACGCGGAATAAGCACAGAATGATTAACTGTAAATTTTCTTCGAAAAAAATGAGTCTCCCCAAGCACATATTGGACAGGTTCGTTGTCATTGATTCGAAGAATAATTTTCTCAAGCGATTGCCTTTGATATGGGGTAACTTCTTTGCCCGCCATAATATCAGATCTCGTTAGGCTAAACTCGTGTTCCATGATCAGGTAAACAATACTTTCTATTTCTTCCCTGTCTTCTGGAAGGCGAATGGCTTTGATAAGCTCTTGAAAAAGCACTTTGGAATTGGACATGGGTTGATTGATCTTTGCAATGTTAGTAATTCATTATGAATTCTGAAGAAATCTTCATGCAACGTGCGTTGGAACTTGCCCGGCTGGGCTTGGGAACGGTTAGTCCAAATCCTTTGGTGGGATGCGTTATTGTTCACGAAAATAGAATAATTGGAGAGGGCTGGCATAAAAAATATGGAGAAGCTCATGCCGAAGTGAATGCCGTGAATGCTGTTGCCGATAAATCACTTCTAAGCGATAGCACCGTGTATGTGAATCTTGAACCCTGCTCCCATTTTGGTAAGACCCCCCCTTGTGCAGACTTGCTTATCAGACATCGCGTGAAGAAAGTTGTGATTTCAACCCTGGACCCAAATCCTTTGGTGAGCGGACAAGGAATTCAAAAACTACAAGACGCAAAAATTCAGGTGATTACCGGAATGTTGCAAAATGAGGGCAAAGAACTAAACCGACGTTTTTTTTCATTTATAGAAAAGCAACGACCCTATATCATTTTGAAATGGGCACAGACCTCCGATGGATTCATCGCTCGGGAAAACTATGAATCAAAATGGATCAGCAATGCGTTCTCACGACAATTGACACACAAATGGCGAAGTGAAGAAGATGCTGTTCTTGTAGGAACATTAACAGCAAAACATGATAATCCGGAATTGAATGTTCGCGATTGGAGCGGCCGTAATCCTATCCGTATCGTTATTGATCGTTTTTTAAAACTTGACCGCACGCTCCGTGTCTTTGATCAAAGTCAGGAAACGATTTGCTACAATACCCTGAAGGACGAGGAAAGTGAAAATTTGCAATTTGTTCGATTGGAAGACCACAATTTCGTTGTGAAGGTGGTGGAGGATCTTTATAAAAGAAAAATACAATCGGTAATCGTTGAAGGGGGTCTGCACACCCTTCGCCTTTTTATTGAAGCGGGTCTTTGGGATGAAGCACGGGTTTTTGAGTCAACCAACTCTTTCGGAAAAGGTATTTCAGCGCCACTGCTTAAAGGCAGCCTTATGGGAGAAGAAAAAATTTTCGATGATGCTCTAAAGATCTATCGAAATGATTAATCAACTTAGAACTTTGCAGCGAATCCAATTTGTGTTCCGGAGAAATAGAGATGCGGTTTTATTCTGCTCGTAAATTTCTCATTGTAAATATCCAATGCATTGAGAGCGCGAGCTTTATAAATTCGGTGTAGCGGAATGGAAGCAATTAACAAAGCAGCCCCGCCCGCTGCAAATCCCCATTCTGGTTCGCCTCCCAGTACAACGGTTGCCAGAGGGACAAGGATAAGTGCTCCACCGGTGAATCCTGATATTGCCGAAAGCGTACTGAATTTTTTAGCGGATTTAAATTCCTGATAGGCTTTCGGAGATTCTTTCAACAGAATCATTTTCAGCTGGTTTTCAGTAAGCGATGAATCGGATTGAGTGAAATGAACGCCTCCAAACGTTTTATACATGGAGAGCTTTTGTGCCATCAGACTCGGAGAAACGACGAGCAAGAGGATTGCGGACAGAAAACCAAATTTATTCATCGTGCAAAAATAAAAAAGAAAGTCAGGACAAACCTGACTTTCTTTTTTATTTAAAGTCTCTCAAGGAGTTTGTCTACTTTATTTTTTTTGCCTGCTCGTGCAGCTTGATTTGCTTTTCGAGTAATTTTTTATCACCCACCATCACCAATGTCATGTCTTCATACTTGAAATGATCTTTCGTCATCTGTGAAACCTTTTCAGGAGACACGGCATAAATGTTTTTTACACGATCTGTCAGGTAGCTGTCATCAAGGTCATACAGATCAATGAAATTTAGCTGGCTGATAATTCCTCCCGGGTTCGAGTTTTGAAGGACAAATGTGCCCGCGATGTATCGCTGAATACCTTCGAGTTCATCCTTAGATGGCGTTTCATTTTGAAGTTTTTTAATTTCTTTGGCAATCTCCTGCAGCGAGGCACCGGTTTGCTCACTGGTTACATCAGCTTCTTCGTACCATACTGATACGCCTTTGCGATTTTGAATCGTGCTGTAAGGTGAGTACGTATAGCCTTTATCTTCGCGAATGTTGCTCGTGATACGTGATCCAAACGATCCGCCAAGCAAAGAATTTGTTACCTGAAGGGCAACATAGTCTTTGTCTTTGGGTGTAACGGTAGGTAACCCTAAAATGATGGTAGTTTGGGGAGCATCTTTGCGATCGATCAGGGCAATTTCATTGGTGCGTGTCTGCGTGGCAGGAGGGAAACTTACGTCCGGTCCTTCCTTCCATTTTCCAAATGAATCCTGGATAGCCGTTGTCACAGCAGCTTCTTTAAATTTTCCAACCACATAAATCACAGAACGTTTTGCGCCAAAGTTTTTATCATAAAACCCCTTGGCTTTATCAAGCGAGTAGCTGTCAAGCATCGCTTCTGTCGGGAAATATTTGCCATACGGATGATCTTTGTAGATAATTTGAAAAAACTTTTCCTCAGCCTGAGATTGAGGTTGTGATTTTTGCACCATCAATTGTCGTTTCAAATCGGCTTTTAACCGATCCACTTCGCTGGCAGGAAATGCAGGATTGATCACAAGATCGGCAATGACCTTAATCAACTCAGGAGCAAATTCAGAAAGTACCGATCCCGAAACTGTGATGTTATCAATACCTACTCCAATGGTCACATTGCCGCCCATACTCGCTACTTTTTTTGAAATGGTTTTGTAGTCCATGCTCGTCGTTCCTTCTTCCATCAGTTTCCCTGTCAGATCCGCCAGCCAAACTTCATTGGCACCTTCATGAATATTTCCAGTTTTGATGATGAGCTGAATATTCACTTTTGGTATAGCACCATACATCACCAACGTTGACTTTAATCCATTGGGAAGTTGATTTAATTTTTTCTCTGGCAGCTTAAAATCCTTTGGGGTGCCGCCAGCAGGCGGAGTTTGTTTTTGGGCAACGCTTTGAACCCCGATAGCGAGGGCAAGTGCAAAACTTATTGAGAAAAATATTTTTTTCATTGTGCTACAGCTTTAGGGTCAATAATGAGAATTGTGCGATTTGTAGAGCGTAAGTATTCTTGTGCAGTCTTCTTGATTAAATCGGGAGTTACTTTTTTGAATTCATCTTCCAGGGTATTGATGCGTCCCGGGTCATCATCAAATAAGGCAAAAGATGCAAGGAGATCAGCCCGGCCAATGCCGTATTGACCTCCGATGTTTTCATACAGATCAGAACGAATCTTGACCAGGGCAAGATCAAGATCTTCCTGCGTCACGGTGGTTTGAAGTTCGGCTACCGCTTTGTCAACCTCGGCAAGAATGGAGTCAGGAGAAACAACAGGGTCATAAATTAAATCGGCCATCCAAATCATGGGGCCGCTGTAGTTGTACATGCTTCCCAGGTAGTTAATGCCACCGCTTACGCTGCTGGTGTAGCCCTTATCCTGCACCAAAGATAAATTCAACTTACTATCCTGGCCCTGAACCAGAATCTGATCGATTAATCCCATGGCATAATATGCGGGTGTATTGCGCTCAGGCATTTTGTAAGCAAAAGCGATCGCTGGTTTGTTGGCCAGTTTATCTTCCTTTATAGAACGCTTTTCTTTCTCCTGGCGAGGCTCAGTAAGATCAGGTTTCTCGGGAAGAGTAGCAGGAGGTATGCTGTCAAAATATTGTTCAATCCATTTCTTCGCCTCTTCAATTTCAAAATCACCCACAACCGCCAAGGCAGCATTGTTGGGTGAATAATATGTTTTGAAAAAGTTATTGACATCATCAAGTTTAGCTGAATCAAGATCGGCTAAATCTCCATAAAAATTGTGTGCGTTATACCAGTTTTCATTAGCGTATTGCGGCATGTCCAGCCAGGGAAATCCACCATAAGGCTGATTGAGCACATTTACTTTTACTTCATTCTTCACCACACCTTGCTGGTTGGTAAGATTGTCCTGATTAATGGCGAGGCCTTTCATACGATCTGCTTCTGCCCAAAGTGCTGTTTCCAATTTGTGCGCTGGCATTACTTCAAAGTAATTGGTAAAATCAAAACGCGTAGATCCATTCAGTGTTCCGCCATTTTGCTGAACGAGCTTGATGAATTCCATTTTGCCAAGATTCTGCGATCCCTGGAACATCATGTGTTCAAAAAGATGCGCGAAACCTGTTCTGTCTTTCGGTTCAATACGAAAACCGATATTGTAGTACACGGCAACTGTAACGGTCGGCGCCGTTCTGTCTTGCGACAGTGCTACTTTCAATCCGTTTTTTAACTTGTAATATTCAACGGGAACCTTGAATGAGGTATCAGCATCTCCGGATTTTTCTCCGGTACAGCTTACCACGAATGCCAGGATCAACAGGGCACTGCCAATTTTTTGTGGGATAAAATTTAAAAGAGAATTCATGGATAGATTTAATTTATAGAGTATGACGAATATAAGTTAATCAATATGAAGGCAGAAATGATTGGTCGGAATTGGACATGTTTTTACTAAAGACAGGCATAGGGTAAGGTCTCCGCATGCCTATTTTAATCAAAATCCCTATCTTGCATAGATGACTAAACCCTACCAGTATGGCTGAGCAATTGTATGATCAAATCCCTTCGTTGGACCTTGCAGATTTTACTGGAGGTGATCCTGAAAGGAAAAAGAAATTTGTCGCTGATTTAGGTGCGGCTTATAACAGCATTGGCTTTGTTGCTATCCGTAATCACTATCTCAGTGATGAGTTGTCGGGTCGCTTGTATGCTATAATCAAAAAATTTTTTGCTTTACCTGATGATGTTAAAAAGAAATATGAAAATCCTGCGCTCGCCGGTCAGCGAGGGTACATCGGAAAAGGTAAAGAACATGCAAAAGGTCGTAACACGGGAGACCTGAAAGAGTTTTATCATGTGGGGCAGGAGGTACTGGATAACGATCCTATAAAAAAAGAATATCCGGATAACATATTTCCAACAGAACTTCCCGAGTTTAAAGAAATATCCCTGGAAGTTTATAAAAGTCTTGAGAAGACCGGAGTGCAAATGTTGAGAGCACTGGCCATTTATCTGGGATTGCCAGAAAATTATTTTGAGGCAAAGGTAAAACACGGAAACAGTATTCTTCGTCCCATTCATTACTTCCCGATAGAAAATCCTGATGAAGTCCCGGCAGATGCTGTGCGTGCCGCTGAACATGGAGATATCAACCTGATCACACTGCTCATGGGTGCCAGTGCTGATGGCTTACAAGTGTTGCGTAGGGACGGTAAATGGATTCCAATCACAGCATTGCCCGATCAGTTGGTAGTTAATGTTGGCGATATGCTGGAGCGACTTACGAATAAAAAATTAAAATCAACGATTCACCGCGTTGTCAACCCACCACGCCATTTAATGAATACGCCTCGGTATTCGATACCCTTCTTTATGCACCCGCGTTCAGAAATGGACCTCACCGCGTTGCCGTCATGTGTTGATGCAGAACATCCTAAGTTGTGGGACAACATCACAGCCGGAGGATTTCTCGATCAGCGACTGCGTGAAATAGGGCTTAAAAAATAGTGAACCGTTGATACAACGCGTTCGATATTATACTTTTTTGCGGGATATTGCTCTTCTATCCATCACCACATTTGGTGGACCGCAAGCGCATCTTTCACATTTTCTCAAAGTACTTGTGAAGAAGCGAAATTATTTATCAGAAGGTGATTTGATGGAGCTCAATTCGCTTTGTCAGATTTTACCCGGACCAAGTTCTACACAAACACTCGTAGCCGTAGGGTTTAAAATAGGAGGACCTAACCTGGCTTACCTGACGTTGCTGGTCTGGACGTTGCCCTCGGTCATTTTTATGACTGTTATGGCCATTTCTCTTTTTGATATTGAGCAAAAAAACTGGTCGCTCGAATTCACCAGGTTTATACAGCCTATGGCTGTTGGGTTTGTGAGTTATGCCGCTTATTCCATAAGCGTTAAAACCATTAATACAAAAACAGGCATTAGTCTGATGGTCATCGCAGCAGTAACCTCCTATTTTATTCAAACACCATTTGTTTTTCCTGTTATACTCTTTGCTTCAGGATTGATTAGTGCGATGAAATACAGAGCTCAACCCAAAGAAGACAAAAAAGGAATTACAATACGGTGGTCTAATTTTATCCTTTGGCTTGGAGTATTGGTATTTGCCGCATTGTTAGGATGGGCGACACGAAGCGTTCCCTATGTGACAAGACCAATTCGATTGTTCGAAAATTTTTACCGTAACGGAAGTCTTGTGTTTGGAGGAGGGCAGGTACTGGCTCCCATGCTATATACCGAGTTTGTTGAGAAAGATTCTACCGAAGATCGTATTAGGCCCATAGAATTTGTAAAAAAACCTTATTTAAATCATGATGAATTTCTAACCGGGTATGCGATTGTTCAAACGTTGCCAGGTCCTGTGTTTGCTTTCAGTGCATATATTGGATCACTCGCGATGCGGGAGTATGGAACATGGGGTGAAATCGCAGGAGCATTTATGTCGGCGGCGGGAATATTTCTGCCAGGGGCATTTTTAATATTTTTTGTCATCAGGTTTTGGGACAGCTTAAAAAAATATAGAGCGGTCCGCGCTTCATTGGAAGGGATAACCGCTGCAAGTGCAGGGCTGATTGCAGCATCAGCAATTATTTTATTTCAACCTCTTGATTATACCGTCCTCAATTTTTCCATTACCGTCGGCACGTTTTGCTTACTGGCGTTTACGCGATTGCCCTCTCCCCTGATTATTGTAGGCGGTCTGATATTGGGATTTTTATTGTAAAAAATTACTTACGGTTACCGTAAAACAAAGTAAAGAAAATGGTAGGATATACAGCACGGTTCGTTCCTGTAGGCATGAGGATAACTTTCTTGAAATAAGAATCGAGCAAGAAACCAACTTCAAAACCTGTGATTTGGTTTTTAGTGGTTCCCAATTCAAAATTAAGAGCTGCCTTTATATTGGCGCCCATCTGAATTTTTGATTTCCAGACTCCCTCGAATAATCCTCCCGTTCCCAAAATATTATTGAAGGTGTGCAATGGATTATCAGGATTGTATTGCTCACTCTTGGTCTGAAATACACTATTGCCTTCTGTGATCTCAATGTAATAAGGTGCCACCACACCGATGGATGGACCTGCCGCAACAACAGCCTTTATTTCAACGCCTTGTTGTGGTGCTTTCTTGAAAAGGATAATATCACGCCCGTATTGCGGGCGAAAAGCGTAGAGGTAATTGGACTTTCCATAGACGAAAAAGTTCCCGGTTCTTCTTGAGTTTGTCCTGACTTCCTGAGAGTTTTTGACATGCATAATCTCAAGGCCAAACGTTTCTAATACCCGATCATTTAACTTTCTCCCTTTTTTAAATACAAACCCCCCAATCAGACCGCCTGATGAATTTTTATTAATACCCCAGGTAAACTCTGAAGAATAGTCGTAGCCCTCCTGAGCAAGGGAGCAGAACGATGTTCCCACCATAAGGCAGGCAATACCAACTATTTTCCAGCTATTTTTCAAGGGTGATTCTTTGGACTAATTTATAGTTTAAATCCCCAACAAAAAAAGAATAAGGATTTATAAGGTCATAATTGATTCATTAAAAGCCTTTGTACTCCCCCGATTAATGGGATTTAAGGTTTTTATAAATATTTCTTATCTATTCGTTTCCAGTATTTCCTGTTTGATTGATTTATAGTCAATCTCAAAATGTGAGCGGTTGTAAATGGATTTGCCATTTCGAATCAGTAAAACCTGAGGAGATTGGTGCTCCACCTGAAAGTCTTCCGCAACAAGGTTGGAGATATTTCTGTTAGCAATCAAGTCCAGAAAGTAGGGTTGAATTTCTTCGAATTCATCGGCATTCCAGTTCCTTTCCAGCCTGTCAAGAGCGGTGCGACTAATTGAACAGCGTGTACTGTGCTTGAAAATCAAAACAGTACTGGAATGCGATTTCTTTTGAATATCAAGCAGTTGATTTTCTGATTCGAGGTTGATCCAATTCATACACGTAATAGATGATAGGAATAGAACAGCTAAAACTGTGCTAACGTTCCGCTCTGGACTGTTGTTTTTTTTCATACGCGGGATCATCGATCCAGAGGCCTTTTTCTCCTTTCTCGTAACGCGGACGTTCCCTTTTTTCCTTCAGATTTTCAGGCTGTGTGTCGTTCTTGCCGAATACCTTAGACCATAGTAATTTGATATCCATCATCACCGTTCTTTCACCCTTTACATTATTGTGTATACTATGAGCAAACTGTGCATCAGGATGTAGATTTTTATCGTTGTACTTACGCATTTTTACATTTCCCTGATAAGCTCCGATATGTGCAGAAGCTTTACCAAAATATAATGTCTTCTGGGCCGCATCTGCACTGCTTGGGTTATGTCGATATGACCAGTACATTTTTAAATTTCCTGTATACTCATTTGCCTTTACAGAACTGTGGGAAGGGGCAACTCCTGGAAGGGAACCTTTAAGAGCTTTTGGTTTCTCTTTGAAGTTTCCTTCTTTCACTTTGATCTGCAAGCCGGCAACCTCATATGTCGTTTTATCTGGTCGCTGTTTTAATATTGATTCTTTGGCGGCATTAGGGTTTTGTTTATACCCATCACTTTTTATTCTTCCTGAATATCCTGCCACCACTGCCCCTTTGCCGGGAGTACGAACGTCAACCGGAGTTTCATTGTTATTCCAATGTCCGCTGATACTGCCTCCACCACCTGTCTTGGGCTTATTAGCTTTTATGTTTCCAGCGAAACTTCCGGCCTTCAGGGATCCGCTGCCAGGTTGACGCACATCAATCGGAGACTCATTGTTATTCCAATGGATACTGATACTTCCGCCACCTTTTGCAGGTCTCTTCGCTTTTAGGTATCCGCCAAACCCCTCGCCTTGATCCTCGTAGGTTTTAACACCCTCGCTTGGAATATTTCCTTGAAAGCTGCCCGCCCGAAGGGACCCTTGCCCGGGAGTCTTTACACCGATAGGGGAATTATTATTATTCCACTGGGTGGTAATACTTCCGCCCCCCTTTACCGGCCTTTTTGTTTTTATGTATCCTGAAAATCCTTCACCCTGGTCGCGATAATTATCTGTTCTTCGTGGAATGTTCCCCTGATAAGTTCCCGCCTGAACTTGTCCGGGAGTGCGCACACCTACTGGAGATTGTCCATTGTTCCATAATTTTCCGCTGACACTTCCACCACCTTTCACAGGTCTTCTCGCTTTTGTGTATCCTGAAAATCCTTCGCCCTGGTCGCGATAATTATCCGCTCTTCGTGGAATGTTCCCCTGGTAAGTTCCAGCCTGAACTTGTCCGGGAGTGCGAACACCTACCGGAGATTGTCCATTGTTCCATAATTTTCCACTCACGCTGCCGCCA